>ERZ780094.505-NODE-505-length-15181-cov-2.929988_pt1 | contig 15181 bp, 18 predicted proteins | sample MGYA00511174_ERZ780094 | MGnify/ENA primary metagenome ERZ780094 (study PRJEB29588, sample SAMEA2148063) | human gut metagenome | biome: human gut; feature: human-associated habitat; material: faeces | place: Denmark | collected 2008/2010 ...
CAGAGGTGTCGGATTTTCGCGCCCAGTATCGTATTTCCCGGCTTGGGCTGGATATTGTGCCAGAGGGAAACCACTTCGGGCAGTTCCTTTTGTATTTCTTCTATCCACCGTTTTTCTTCCGGAAGGGTTTTGGAAGCGGTCACAAGGACAACCATCACTTTTCCGTCATCGCCCACACGTCCCATCACATGGCGCAGGCTTCCTTTCCGTGTCCTTTCATCATAGACGGAAATCCTGTACTTCTCTATAAACCGCCGGGCAAATTGAAGCAGGCGGTTATTTTCTTCTTTCTGGATAGCACAGGAGGAAACCGGTATGATGTCATGGCTTCCCTGCCGGTAGCAGCCGAGCGCCGCTTTCCCCTTTACAAGGCCTGCCGGCACGGCCATTTTATTTCTGTACGCGAAAGGATGCGCCGCCGGAAGCACAGGCCTCACCAGATCTCCCGATTCGCCGGCGATACGCCCTATCACATCTTTTACACGGCGATATTTCATATCGAGCTGCCCCTCATAGGTGAGATGGGAAAGCTGGCAGCCGCCGCAGTTTTCATAAACGGGACACTCCGGCACCACGCGGAAAGGGGATTTCTGCTCTACGGAAAGCAGTTTCCCCAGGGCATAAGATTTTTTCAGCAGAGTGATTTCCGCGGTGACCATTTCCCTGGGAAGCGCCCCGGGAACAAATACGGTGAATCCGTCCACACTCCCGATCCCTTCCCCATGGACACCCAGATCCCTGATTGCCACCGTGTATGCTTCATGGATTCTAACCTGCGCCGGATCGTATTTGATACCGGCGTCTCCTGATTTCCTGTTTTTCATAATGCCAGATCCGCCACTTCCCTATACCTGTATCCAATCCGATGTACGGCGTCTTCCGCCTTGTCCCTGTCCGCTGTCCGATGGACGAATATGACATATTCATCACATTCCACGTCTATAAAGCCCAGCTGAAATCCTTTCCTGCGCAGGGCATTGTCATAGTCGGCAAAAACAGAAGGGGCGGAAATCGACTTGTTTCCATATGTTCTGAAATCCGGCAGGTCGGCAGACACGCCGAAATTTTTTGTAAGCGCGCTTTCGATCCGCCACTCCAATGTTTCCACATCCTGCTTCCAGTCAAGCCCCATCAGAAAAGAAATATGACTCTCTTCCATGTATTCCATCACACAATGAAGCGTGCTGCCATATTCCCAATCCGGCCCCGCATCTGAATAATCTTTCAGCGTTCCAAAAAAGGGTGCCAACTTCTTCTGCATTTCTTCCGTCAGGCAAAGTCCCGCCAGCGCTATATATCCTTTTCTTTCCGTTTCCGAAACAAGAGGATACTCTTCCTCTGTCCCAATTTCTTCCTGCGCTTCCGCCGGTACGGGATCCGGTCTGACCAGCCGCCTCGACCAGGGAAGTCCGGTGAAGGTGCTTTTCAGATACAAGTATATCAGTGTCCCTCCGCCGATCAGCACCCACTTCGCTTTGGGAAATCCGATGGTGAACCAGACCGCAAAAGCAAAACACCACGCGATAATAAGAACAGCATAAAATATTTTTTCTCTTCGTACGATCCGATGGTATTCTTCTTCTGTCATGATTCCCTCCATGCCCTGTCTATACTCGGCCTTATCCGCTGCGGCTGCTTTCCCGCTCCTGACTTTTACTCTATTTCATTATACATGAGGAATGAAATATAAAAAACGCGTACCGATGCACCAGTAAAACCTTTCTCCCGGCAATCTTCCCCGGATCCATAAAGCGAAAAAGAATGGCCGCATCTTTTCAGGTACGGCATATCAAATCAAAAAATTTCTCACCGCTCTTTACAAAAAGAGTTTCTTTCTTCTATTTCCGCCAAAAGTGTTCGGCGTCATATTCTCAGCTCCTGTCCTATCCGAAAGCATATTTTGCTCGCGAAATCCGCCGCTTGTTGCTTGCTGTTATTTATACTGAGGACTTCAATATTTCCAAGAATACAAAATGAACATATGCTGAATAAAAAAAGTAAAGTGCCTCTTCCAAAATACACTTTACTTTTTTATTTTATATTCGATTCATCTCGTCTAAGGTAAGGGCAAAACTGCCGGCAAAGTGTTCCAGAAACCAGTCCACTTCTTTCAGGTGCAGATTTTTCAATTTATTTTCCGTTGTGCGGAACGCTTCTTCAAATTCGCTGTTCCCCGCCTGTATTTCTTCGGCGCATTTCAGGTATGCCGACAACGTGTCCGCCGCTTTTGCAAGCGGCCATAAAGGATCGTTTTCCATGTCCAGAATATAGGGGCGGTAGGTGTCTTTCAATTCATCGGGAAGCGTTTCCAAAAGGCGCCTTCTTGCTTTATCTTCTATTTCTTTATATTTGTCATGCAGATCCTCTGTAAAGTATTTCACGGGAGTGGGCATGTCCCCTGTAAAGACTTCTCCCGCATCATGATAAACGGCCAGTATGGCGCAATGCTCCGCATCGCAGGGTTCATGAAAAATTTTTTCACGGATCACTGCAAGTCCGTGGGCAATCATGACGGTCTGCAAGGTATGCTCCGCGTCATTTTCCGGAAAAGAATTCCGCATAAGTCCCCAGCGCTGTATATATTTCATTCTTGCGAGGTACGCAAAAAAAGTGTGCATATTATCTCCCCTTTATTCCACAAAGCCAGAAATGACGAACCGGGCCGCTGCCCTGTCCGATGGTTTCGTCTTTTGCCGCCTCGATAGCGCCGGTAAGATACGCTTTCGCTTCAGCAACAGCCTCCGGCAGCGTTTTCCCTTCCGCCAGTTTGACCGCAAGCGCTGCGGAAAGCGTGCATCCCGTACCGTGGGTGTTTTTCGTTTTAATCCGCTTTCCTTCATAACGATAAAATTGTTTCCCGTCAAAAAGGATATCCACTGCATCATGCACCCGGTGCCCGCCTTTCACAAGAACCGCGCGGCAGCCGTATTCCATTATTCTTTCCGCCGCGTTTTCCATATCCTTTTCCGTTTTTATTTCCAGTCCCGATAATACTTCCGCCTCGGGAATGTTCGGCGTGATGAGATCCGCTTCAGGAATCAAAATATCTTTATACGTTTCAATGGCTTCTTTTTCCAAAAGAACGGCGCCTGTGGTGGCAACCATAACAGGGTCAACGACAATTGCCGGTCCTTTGTGTCCGCGGAGAAATTCCGCCACTGCCGAAACGATGGCAGGGGTGCTGAGCATGCCCGTTTTGACTCCGTCCGGAGGAATATCGCTGTATACCGCTTCCAGCTGGGCGGTCACCATCTCCACAGGGGTATTTACCACCATGGAAACACCGGTCGTATTTTGCGCGGTGAGTGTGCAGATGCAGCTCATGCCATAGGCGCCAAGAGCAGCAAAGGTTTTTAAATCCGCCTGTATCCCTGCACCGCCGGAGGAGTCTGAACCGGCAATAGTAAGTAGTTTCTTCATCAGACTTCCTTTTTCAATTTTTTCAAAGCCGGAGTGAAATAGGCAATGAGTTTTCCCTGTTTCCACGCCATATCATAGTCAACAACGGAGATGGATGCCAAATCGGGCTGAATGCCCGCCCCTGCCGCTTCAAGAAGGTAGGACTGGAGGAAAGGATGGTGTCCCACTAAGGCCAGCGGTCCTCCGTCCGTTATGAGATGATTCTCAATCCGCCTGAAATCCTCCTGTAAAAGTTCTTCTGTCAGGTGGAGCCCTTCGGCAAAACATTCTTCCGACAAGATCCTCGCCGTCTGGCGGGTACGCATGAAAGGGCTTGCGAAAATGCGGAGCGGCCGGTCTTTCAAAAATCGGACAAGCATGCGCGATGTGGTCCGCACCTGTTTCTTTCCTTCTTTTGTCAGCCGTCTTTCTCTGTTCGGCACATCTTCTGTCTGGGGAACAGCTTCCCCATGCCGCATAAGAATTAAGTACATCGCTGCCTCCTTATTCCAATTAATTATCTGATTCTTTACCGTTCTTATCTGTATCAGCAGCGGTAAAGAATCTTTTTTCATTATACTGGTCTTTTTCGTCTTTGCTGGTCGCGTATTTCACAGATAAATTTTTCCCGACGGTTGTAAATATCTGTTCCACAGGCCCGCCATTGGCAAGAACTCTGGAAATAGCAGCACGTCCGTCCTTCACCCTGACAAGTGCCGTAATTTCATTCTTCATGGCTGTTTTTGTTTTTCCATTGTCTTCAGGCACCTGTACCCGTTCGGAAAGTTCCACGACGGACAGTTTCTTCAGCTGCTCCGGCGCCATGTACATGCGGTCTGCCGGAAAATTGAAATATACGGTGCCATCCATGATGCGGAGTGCCCGCGTTTTGATATAACTTCCGCTGGGCTGGGCAGGCTGGGCATGATCAAGGATAAGCGCTCCCTTCTGCCCCTTACGGATCACCAGGTAAATCGTTTCTCCTGTTTCCGGTTCCCGCTCTCCTTCCCACTTCGTTTCTGTTATGGGTACGTTCACCGCTATGTAATTCCTGTCATAAAAGTTCCCATGGAATTCGATCGCCGCCGGCACCTCATATTCCTCTCCGTCAAGAAGGGTAGAACGGTAATCCGCCCTTGTCCATACCAAAAAGGCAAGTTCAAAAACGGCAGTGATCAGGACGAGAAGCAAACTGTACTTTCTATTCACGGCGTTCCCCTCCTTCCTCCGTTTTTCTTTCCGGCCCCGTTTCCGTCAGATCGGACAATAACGCCGATTGATCCGCAGGTGCTGCCGGCTGCCGATCCCGTCGTACAGTCTTCCTTCCCGGTTTCCGCCTTATCTTCTTCACGGCATGGGGAAGGAAAGTCAGGCAGCACACAATGATAGCAGCCGCGCCAATGACGAGGAAGAATATTCCTCTTTGTCCGAAAGAAAGCGCCGCATCAAGGACACGCACAGCACCTGCCGCAGCCAGAAGACATCCGCCGACCCATTTCAGCAGGTTGGAATCGCTCCGGTACCCCCTCCCGATAACTGCCACGGCAAGAAACGCGGCAAAGATGGATACAAAGATAGCAGAAGACACACCGGTTGTTTCAAAAACGGCAAGAGATGCCGCCACAAGCATGACAAAAGGCGTAAGACCTCCGAAAGCAGCCAGCCGGTTCCGTTTGATACCCATCCGGGTAAGCAGGACAGCGTCAATAGCAAGAATAACAAAAAACAAAATCCATAAGATCCAATTTCCTGAAACGCCTTTCCACACGGAACTCCAGGAGCCCTCCAGCAGAACACCGAACACAGCCGCGCCGCCAAAGAGGCGAAGTGCTTCCGCCGCCGCGCCCCAGGAAGAAAGCATACTGCCCGCCATCCAGGTAAGCGCTGCCGCAAGGGCAAAAAACATCGTCTGCCATAAAAGGTTGGACGCGGTCCAGTAAATAAGGAGAAGTACGCAGACCGCCCAAAACCATGAGTAACAGACGACCGCTTTATGACGCCGTTCTCCCAGAAGCCGCACCAGGAGGGGAAGCGCCAAAACAAGAAACACCCATGCCGCCGCTTCCGGCCATCCCCGGTACGGTGATAAACGGTACACAAGAACAGACGACGCCATATAGACCATACCGAGTCCTGCCGTAGGAAACGCCCAGCTCATCAGAAGAAGGAATACGCAGGACACCGCCGCGAGAACAAACCAATCCCCCGACAGCTTGAAAGACTCATTTACCATCCATACGGCACACAAGACCGCCACGCCATGAAAAACACCGGCCGCCTCCCGAATAACATCAGGTACGCGGTGGCGGTAAGAAACGGAAGGAAGAAGAGAAGACAGATCTTTTCCCTTATTTCCCGCCGCGGTATTTTCTTCGCTTCCGCTTCCGGCAGAAACCGTTCCCCCTGTTTCCCCGGAAAGCAGCTCTGCTGTGTTTTCAGCTTCTTCTAAGCGGACGCTTTCTGCCGGAATTTGATCCATCACAGGACGATCCTGCCACAAAATCGCCGCAATAATAAGAATGGACAGCACCAAAGGCACAAGGGCCATCATAAACTGCTCATCCTGAGAAAGACCGTTCCATACGCCGGCGCAGATGAAAATTAGACCGGTGAGGAAACATACAGCAGCCAGCACGAAAAGCCCTTCGCCATGAGAATGGCGTTGTTCATTCCTGTATAAAGAAATAAGAGAATCTCCCGCTTCACGGGTAATAATTTCTTCCTTCACCCAACGGGGTATTTCTTTTTTCAGCCATTTAAAGTGAGTCATAACTTAACTCCCGCCTGTCAATAAAAAAGCAGTGATGAAAAGAATTTCGTTTCCACCACCGCCGAATCTTAAATTATTTTACGATAAGCACGGGATACTTGCCCCGGCTTACGATATAGCTGGAAACCGATCCCATGAAAATGCCCTTCAGCGGACCGAGTCCCCTGCTTCCCATGACGATGAGGTCGCACCCTTTATCTTCAGCAATACTGAGAATGACCGGTCCGGGCGAACCAATTTCAAAAACCGTTTCATGCGCCACACCTTCAGGAACCATAGCGACGGCTTCTTTCAAATCGCGGCGGCAGTGCGCTTCCAGATCCTCTGAAAGCTTGGAAGTAAGGCAGCCTTCCGCAATGGATACCTGGTCAAAATTGCTCATGGCGGAAACCATATTGCACACGGACACGATGTAAAGCTTCGTACCCTCGCCTGCAGCCGCCAGATCCGCAGCTTGCGCCATCGCCTTTTTCGCGTGGGCAGAACCGTCATAAGGAACAAGAATATTCTTATACTTCAACATAGAAATCCCGCCTCTCTTTTCTTTTGAAGGATTTTATTTTTTTCATTATACCATGAATATTCCTGACTGCGTATTTCTTTTTATTCATTTCTCTTATAAAGAAAATACATCAGACTCCGGTTTCCGGTCTGTGCTGTGATAAGGAATAATTTTTCTGAAATGATTTTTCCCGGCAAGTTCCCACATTTCCCTTTCCGTCATATGGTTCGGCCAGAGGACAAGTTCCGCCCTGCCGCTTTCATAATAATCTTTCGCTTTGCCGTAGCCGTGGATGCTGCCTGTCATGAGCAGCGAAAGTTCAGGATGCCGGTCGATGAGTTCTCTGCTCTCCGACCGTGACAGCTGGGCATCGGTAAGGAAATAAACCCCATTGTCATGAATCGTTTTTCCGTCCCATAAGGAAAACGTTTCATTGGGAAGGGCAAGCACTTCCCGGCGGGCGAAGTATTTCCTCCGCCCCAGACGCAGCCATTCGTCATAAAGCCCGGGAGCCATATGCACGGGAATCTCCATACTTCCTTTATTACGGAAATATGCCGCGATGGAAAGCCCCCTGCCGAAATGCGGCACAGGAAGAAGAAGCGGCTTTCCCCGCCACACCAATTCCAATATTTTATCAAGAACCGACCGACGCATATCTGCCCCCGTACGATCGCCCGGATATGCTGCATCAAGGACGGCCACATCCGCCGTCTTCCCTTCCGCATCATCACAGACATAAAAAGGGTCATCGCTTCGGTAATCCCCCGAAAAGAACAATTTTTTCCCTTCACAGGAAATATCGTACCACACGGAACCGGCACAATGGCCGCTCCGCCCCCAGCGGAAACTGAAATCCCGTTCCAATTCCAGTTCGGGCGCTGTCGAATCAAGAATCATCGTATTCCCCGGTTTTTCTTTCATCTGCCGGTATGTCTGGTTCGTCAGAAGCACGGATCCCGCAAAGCCGAGAGACTCGAAATATCCGATCGCCCCCGTATGATCCCGGTGCGAATGGGTGATGAAAAGGTATTCTGCTCTTGCCGCCTGCTCCGCTGTGAGATCAGGTACCCGGTCCAGTCCGTCCGTCGAAGTTCCCGCATCCACGATAAAAGCGTGTCGCCCTCCTTCAACAAAAAAGCAGCTGCGTCCGAAATCACCGCAGCCGCCTGCAATTGTTATCTGCATATCCATCTCCATTGACGTTATTCTTCAGCTAATCACCACGCATGGCTGCACCCAATATACCATATTTCAAAAAAAGCCGCAAAACTATCTTGAGCCTGCCGCGATAAGGGCGCAGATCACACCGGCAATGGCAAAAATGATGTATGCCGCGCGTTCATAATTAAACCCGCCGCTTTCTTCATCAGCATCACTGCGCATTTCTTCTTCCATCATGGGCGCTTTTATTCTTTCGTGAATTGCCGGCGGAATCAGGCCGCTGTAAAAACGGTTCAGGTACCTGATGTACCCGTTCATTTCTCTGGTAAAAAACCAAAAGGACGGCGCCGATAAAGATATTTCATTCCGTATGGCGATTGTAGAAAGGCATTCGTCAACGATACATTTCATAACCCGTTCCGGCGTGTCTTCCCTCTCTTCATACCTCCGGGAGATACTGTCAAAAAGTTCAATCGTCTTCCGCATGCCGCGCTCATCATAACGTTTCCGCAGATCAGGCGGCAGAAACTTTCGTTCCGCGCCATGGCCGGGCGCTGTTTCCCGTTCCATAAACAGGGAGAATTTCTTTTCCACTTTTTCAAAACCGCGGAACAAATCCAAGAGCGGCGCATAGGTTTCTGCATATCCGGCAAGGACATACTTCGCCACATAGATACGGAGCAGAATATAATCCGTAAGGAAAGCGGCCGCCTTCGGCTTCTCCGCCTGGTCCATATCCATACGGTTCACTTCGAGGAATCGGATAAATACACGGTGGATGCTGTAGCTTCCTTCCGGCTCGGTCGTATAGGAAAAGAAAGCGCGCCGGGCCGCCCGGACACCCATGCTTTCAAGATATTCTTTTCTTCCCACGATCCGCCTCCTCTTTTACCGCGTGCCATCAGCAGCGGATTACCGCCGGTTTTCAATTTTTCCGCCGCCGGACCGCCGATTCCTTTCCCCGGGAACCATGCGGGAGAGATTCTTCCGTACAGCGCTTCCCGCTTCAATTCACCAGGGAAGAATGGGGAGACCTCTCTTCTTTTCTGTATTCATCAGCAAGCGCTTCCAAAAAGGACGCCACATCCCCCTCATGGAAATCAGAAATGCCATAAACGGCACATACCGCGCCGGCAAGCATTTCCTTTGTTTCTTCGTGGGGCAGCGTCGTATTGATTTCCAATTCTACCGTGCTTCCATTGTCTACAGCAGTAATTAAAACAGTCTCTTCTTTATTTTTCATCATACACCTCGCTGACTTCATCGTACAAAAAAAGAGAGTTCCCCGCAAGAAAAATATTTTTCTGCGCCTCTCTTATAAATTCTTTCTTGCCGTATGGTTCCATCCCTTATTTGTGAGTATCTCCGCGTCTTTTCCAAGAAACGCTTTCCCCGCGTACCGATCCCCTGCCAGCTGCCAGCGGAACCATGCCGTCACATAAGCGTCCACTTCGGCCTGCACATGGCTGTGGTCCGCATGGGAACGCCGTCCCATGACCATCGCTGTCTTTGCCTTTTGAAATATCTTCTCCATATCCGGAAGCGGTGTAATGAGACGATCATCCAGCCTGTCGCCGCTCACCATGAACCACGGCACATTGACCGCAGAAGCGTCATACTTCCAGCTGTTCATTTTTAATTTGTCCGCAAATGATTCCGTCACCGCCGAAACAGTGACGACCGTTTTAAAACGTCCGCCGCCTTTTCGGAATAAAATCGTTTTCACCGCGCCGACGCCTCCCTGGGAGTGTCCGCCGATCCCCAGATTTTCCTCATCGATCTTTTGAAAAAACACGCTTTTTCTATCCGCCGCCAGCTTGTCCATGAGTTCCAGTCCCCATTCCGCCGAGTACCCGAGTCCCGTATTCCTGTCCGTATTGCCCACGACAATAAAACCCCAGCTGGCAAGATGTTCAAAAATCGGCTCATCAAGATCACAGGTCGAGGTCGTCCCGTTTAAAAGAAATACCATGGGCCATTTCCGGTTTTCCGTTTCCAGCCGTTTCGGATACCACACGCGGTAAGTATAATTTCCGTACTGTTCTTCTTTTCTTGAAACGGTTTTCTTTGCCACTTCGTATATACCGAGGTTGCGGTAGCGCTGTTCAATCTTCCCCCGATCTGCCGTCGTTATCCAGTATTCATCAGTAATGGCCTCCGCCGCGTCCGCCACGGAAAAAGAAAGGAGCCATACCCATACATATAAAATTATCTGCAGTTGTTTTTTTATCTTCTCCATATCCGCATTATACCAAAAATGAATAAACAATTAAATTTTATTCTTTGAAACGAACCACGAACAGGAACCGGCACCCATTACTTCGCCAGGGAAAGAAATTCTTTGCGCAAATCCCTGTCTGTCCTGAACCGTCCGGATGAGGAAATCGTCCTTGTAAGCGTCCCCGGTTTTCTGATCCCCCGTGCTGTCATACAGGAATGCTCCCCTTCCAAAAGAACGATCACATCCCCGGCACCGGTAATCCGTTCCATGATATCCCGTATATCCGCTCCTATCCGTTCCTGGATCTGGAGACGTTTAGAGACGGCATCGGCGATGCGGGCAATTTTCGACAGTCCGATGACGCGCCCTCTGGGAATATATCCCACAGCCGCCTTCATATTGTACATGAGGGCGATATGGTGCTCGCAATGGGAAAAGAGGGAAATATCTTTCACCACCACCATGTCACTTTCAGGAGAAGAAAATGTCTTATCGAAAGCGCGGGCGATTTCTTCATTGGGCACCGCCGCATAGGCCAGCTGCTCAGCCACCATTTCCGCAAAGCGGCGGGGCGTTTCCACAAGCCCTTCTCTTTCGGGATCTTCCCCGACTGCTTCTATAATCAGGCGCGCCGCCTGTTCCAATTTTTTCTGATCCATTTCAGACCCCTCTCCTGTCCGGCTCCCAGATAATTTTATGGAGCTGTACCTGCACGCAGACTTCTGCCAGTTTTTCTTTTCTCACATATTCGACCAATTCACGCGGCTCTATTTTCCCCCACACGGGACTCACATAAAACTTCGGACCGCCCCGGGGAAAATACTTTATAATGATTTCCTTCATATCCTCCAAATCCGTTTTCGAGGAGACGACGAATTTCAGAACATCCTCCTCCGTCAATTCCTTTAAGTTCGGCAGCCGCATGAAAGACTTCATTCCGCTGTCTGTGCATTTGTAATCCATCGTATAAAAAAGATTTTGGGGACGGCGCGCCAAAAGCGGAACTGCGCCGTTCGTTTCTATATTAATTTCATACCCCTCTTCCCCGAGAATGTCGCAGATTTCCTGCAGAGGCTGGAGCAGCGGTTCTCCTCCCGTAAAAGTAATCCGCTTCCAGGGATAGGAACGGATACGGCCTAAGAGTTCCTCTTTCGTAAGGAATTCTTCCGCGTCGGACTCTTTCAAAGCGTATGCCGTATCGCAGTATGTACAGCGGATATTGCAGCCGGCAAACCGGACAAATACCGCCATATACCCTGTCCGTTTTCCTTCGCCCTCAATGCTGTCAAATATTTCCGCCACGGGAAACTTATTTTTCATATACCGCTGTATTTCCTTCCGTTTCCTGCACCGACACACGGATACAGTGGGGAATGCGATCGCAAAGCCACTTCGCCATATTTTCCGCCGTGGGGTTCAAGCCTTCCATGATATCATTGGCGCACCGGTGGTCAAAAAGATTAACGATATCCTTAATCTTCGTGAAATCTACCACCATGCCGTTTTCATCAAGCTTATCATTCTGCACGGTGACAGTCACGATCCAGTTGTGCCCGTGCATTGAAGTGCACTTGCTTTCATAGTTCAGACGCAGGAAGTGCGCTCCGCTGATTTCCATTCTTTTCGTTACTGTAAACATATTATCCTTTCCCTCCGTTCCATGGATCTTCCACCCCGTTTTCAGCAAATGCTTTCGCCCTGTCTATGCAGGTCCCGCATTCGCCGCAAGGCGTGTCACCCCCCTCATAACAGCTCCATGTCAATTCATAAGGCGTCCCCAGCTTCAACCCTTCCGCCACGACGCCGGTTTTATTTTTATCGGCAAAAGGAAAAACCAGATGCACCTTGCCGTATGTGCCGACAGCAACCGCTTCCCCCATGGCTTTCAGAAACTGGGGCGAGCAGTCGGCATACGCTTCTCCCGCCGCATCATCTCCATGGGCGCCGACATAAATATCCGTCTCTTCCTCTTCATAAATGCCGGCTGCCAGACTTGCCGCCACAGAAATCATGAGGCCGTTCCGAAAAGGAACATACGTAGATACCTTTCCTGCCCCCTTTTCCGCAATCTGCTCACCGTAACTTTTGTGTACAATACTCTCCGTCGAATGGGACAAAAGAGAACAATTGGAATACTGCATGATCTGCGCCAGATCAAATTCATAATGAGGCACATGGTAATATGCCGCCACCGCTCTTGCGGCATCCAATTCCTTTTTATGCTTCTGTCCATAAAAAATAGAAGCAGTGCTGACATTCTCTGCTCCCAGTGCATTTACAGCCACGGAGAGACAAGTTGTCGAGTCCACACCGCCGCTGGATAATATAATTGCTTTTTTCATGTTTCCTCCCGTTTTTTATAGTTGGTGCTCAGAATGGACAACTGCCGAAACAAATTTCCGTTTCGTTTATTAATAGATCAACTCATTATAGCACAGGACAGAAATAAGACAAACAAATATAGTATAATAAAGCTGTATTATTAAAAGGAGGCATTATGAAGGGCGGAGACGCGGACGAATTTATCGATTATCTCATGGACGGCGGCGCCAGTGTACGCCACAAAGGATATGTCTACCATTTTTCAGGACTTGTGTACCATCCCGGCCAGCAGAGGTGGCGGGTGAGCATAGAGAAATACCGCTGGACAAAAGAACCGTTTGAAGATTTCATGGAGCTCGTCTATCATTACGCATCTGATGAGGAAGAAGACTGTATCAACCACCTCACCGAAGACATCCTTTGGGACGGGAAATCTTTCTACCAGCTGGAAAAAGCTCTCACCTGGATCGACTGGTAAGAACCTCCCCAGTCATCATCCGGCAGCCCCATCGGTGCCTTTTCATCCATGCGGTAAAAAAATCTCTGTGGCGCATATGGCAAATACCGGTCTGGCAAACCCGCCATATCACTACGGGACTGCCCAAAAATTGAATCATGTGCTATAATTGATTTGTCCTTTTCAGGGACTGATTTTCATGGGGACGTAGCTCAGCTGGGAGAGCGTACGGTTCGCATCCGTAAGGTCGAGAGTTCAATCCTCTTCGTCTCCACCATGCCCTTTGGGGCCAGACAAAACATAAGCAGGCTTGCCGCGGCAGGTCTGCTTTTTTATTGCCCCAAACCTTTTTTACCGTGATTCCCGCTGATCATACATTTTGACCCATCCTCCGTCCTGATTTTGAAAAACACAGGCTGCATACTGATCTGTCAAAAGTACATCAACAAGCTCATCTTTTTCATTATACAGATCGACCAGATACCCATCATAATAATACTCGTTCCTATGAAGAACCCTTTCTTCCATAGTGCCCTCCTATACCCCTTTCATCCCCATTCGTAATTCAGTGTTTCTGCTTTTCTCAAACAATGCCGTATCTATCGGCATCCCCCAGCAGCATAGCCGCAGTGAATCCGATAAAAGCCTTCTTTTCCACATCAATGATACCCCTTTCACGAAATCCCAGCATTTATCCTTTTAATTTATTCCTTATATGGTAAATGATATAGAAAATGCCGGAAAATAAATACAGCACTTTCAACGCAACTGTTTAATTTGAAACGCGGCGGAAACAGCCTTGAAGTCAAGGTATTTTCCATTCAATTCATTTACTGCATTTAAAGTTTGAATTCAAACCGTAAAAATTTCACCTCTTTACTTGCTTATAAAATTCTGTAAATCATTTTTTTAGACAGTATACTAAGCGGCTTACTGTTTTTTATATAAATTTCCTTGTACTTTCCAATCCCCATATATTATAATTGCCATTAGATATCATTAATATCAATTATCATTATCATTTTTACAAGGGGATTTTTCATGAAACCTCACAAACAAATATTATTGACCGTCTTAATTCTGGCCGTCCTGGGCGGCGGTATCACGGTATTTGCAGAATCAGCTGCAGAAAAAACTTATGTATTGCCGGAATTCCACATATATGCAAAACGGCTGAGCGATACGGCCACCGCCGGAAGCAAGATCCCTGCCGAACTCAAGCATACTCCCGCATCCATCACTATAGTCAACACCGATGAAATGGAACGCCTCGGCGTTTATAACCTGACAGATTCGCTGGAATATAATGCCGGTATCACCGTCGCACCCCGAGGATATGATTCTCTTTATAATTTCAGCAGTATCCGCGGCTTTGACGTATCCCACAATAATATTGTCGTAGATGGCATGAAAGCTTTCGGCACCACAGATAATTTGTTCAGCCCTGAACTATACGGCGTAGAACAGGTCGAAATTCTGCGCGGTCCCGCTTCTACTTTATACGGAAGCGGTTCTGTCAGCGGTACCATCAATCTCCGCACCAAGCATCCGGAAAAGAAACCGTTTGGAGAAGCGCAGCTTCAATTAGGAAATAAAAATGAAAAGATGACGGCTGTCGATGTCAATGCTGTAAATGAAAACCAGACTTTTTACGGACGAATCACTGCCATGTGGAAAGAGCAGGATCTGTTCTATGATCATTCCAATCAAAAGCGTCTGTATATCGCGCCATCGTTCACTAAAGAATGGGAAAGAACCAAATTAACCGTTCTTCCATTCTATCAGGAAGACAAAATCAGGGGCAACGCTTATCTTCCGCGCACACGGCTTGCCAAAGACCCTTTACACAACATACTGCCTGACCGTTTCTTTATCGGCGTAAAAGGCTGGGATGCATACACGCTGAGACAGAAAGGCGTCAGCTACGAACTGAAACATGAAATACAAAGCGGTGTCACTTTCCATCAGAAAGGGAGCTATCGAAAATCTGATATACGTTCCCGCCAGACCAGCGGCGTGTACAATCCTGCCATGGAAACATTAAACCGCTGGGGCGCTATGATAGACAGTGAAGCCACCTCTTACGGTCTTGATCAATATATCCACCTGCACAAAGAAAAACCGTACTTTTCCAGTGACACACTTTTGGGAATTGATTGGCGATATGAAAAAACATCTGACCAACAGGCCATGCGCATGCTGTCCCCATGGACAAAAAGCAATATAAAGAATTACGTTGCAGGCAGCGCCGTCCCTTCCGATCCGGACATGATCATCCCCATGGACAATCTGCACTACTGGAGCAGGGAAAAAGGTTTGTATATCATGCATACACAGACAAACCGC
>ERZ780094.510-NODE-510-length-15081-cov-3.285838_pt1 | contig 15081 bp, 8 predicted proteins | sample MGYA00511174_ERZ780094 | MGnify/ENA primary metagenome ERZ780094 (study PRJEB29588, sample SAMEA2148063) | human gut metagenome | biome: human gut; feature: human-associated habitat; material: faeces | place: Denmark | collected 2008/2010 ...
TATAGCGGGTCAGCAAAGTATAGTTCATTAAAGCTACCCCATTGATGCTACGTGTCTTAGAATCTCCGGAACTAATTTTACGTACGGCACTTCCGATAGTAGGGTCGGCAAGACCGGAAGAAGCATTACCGGAAGTTTCACTTCCATAGCTGGATTTTGTCGTTTCCACAGTACGGAACACGCCGGTTGCAATGATGCTATGCTTATCATTCCAATTTTTGCGGTAGATCAACTTGTTCTCCGTATTGATGGTCAATTGATCAGAAGAAGTATCCGTACTGCGGTTTGCATTGCTATCAGTCCAAGCAAGTCCGGTAGCTACTTGCGGCAAGAACATACGTCCTTTCGTATTACGGATATTCATGTTGACATTACCCCAGTAGGTTAGTCCATTCAATATGTTATATTCAATGTTGAAGTTCATCTTACTTTCCCGCTGGATGGTTTTGTTGACACTCTCATTCGCCATAGCGATAGGATTGTAGTATCGACTTTTCTTGCTGTCAAAAGCCGGGTCTAATGTGGAATTTTCGTTGTGATTGAAATACTGTGAAGTATAATTTCCAGTTTCATCGTCAATATAGTAAGGAGATTTGTTCGGTGCTTTGCGGAAAGCCTCTGTACGTACATTGTAATAGTTATTGTTTCTCGTAGATTGAACAAAAGAAAATTGCGTTGTGAAAATTAGCTTGTCAAAAAACTTATAACGTACGTTCAACGAGGAGTTCAAACGGCTGAAGTCAGTTCCAACAGTCGTGCCGCCTTCGTCCAGATAGCCTAAAGAGAAACGGTAAGTCGCTCTTTCGCCTCCACCACTCATAGAAAAAGTATTTTCCCATGATTGCGTATTTCTGCGTACTTCAGACAGCCAATCAGTATTCTGGTTATATTCATTAAAATAAGTCCAGTCCGGCTGATAACCAATCTCCGGAGAATTGTAAAGCATCTGCAAATAGTTGGTAGAGTTGGCAAGGCCAATGTAATTGGCACTATTCCACAGAGCATCGGAAATTAAGGCTGAATATTGATTACCATCCAGCATCGGAATACTTTCCGGTTCAAACTTAGCGGAGAACTTGGAAGAGAAGCTGAAACGCGTTTTTCCCTGCACTCCCTGTTTTGTTTTGATGACCAACACACCATTAGCACCTTTGGTACCCCAAACAGCGGTAGCCGCCGCATCTTTTAAAACCTCAATAGATTCAATATCTTGCGGTGAAATATTCAGCAAGGCGCCCAAATCATCATTATTGATGGTCGAGAAATCTGTATTATCATCAATTTCAGCCGGGTAAGGAACACCATCGACCACGATCAACGGCTCGGAATTGGCGTTCAGTGTACTTCCACCACGAATCTGGATAGAAGCACGTGCACCGGGGTCACCACCGCCTAATACAATGTCGACACCACCCAACTGTCCCTGCAGGGCATCTTCGATAGAAGTGACCGGAGCAATTGCTACCAAATCTTCCATGTTAACTTTCTGCGTGGCAGAAGATTGCTCTCTGGAACTGATACCCATATCGTTTCGTTCAATTCGTTTTCCCGAGATTACCACCTCATTGATTGACTGTGTATCGTCCTTCATGGTAATATTCAATTTAGTCTGACCGTTGTACTTGATTCGTTGAGTTTTCATTCCAATATAAGAAAACACGATGGTCAGATTATTTTCATTTGGTACTTTCAAGTTGTAGATACCGTCCATATTTGTGATAGTACCGCCTAATGAACGGTTTTGGGAATTAAGGATGTTAACGTTCACTCCCACCATAGGTTCTGCTGTCGCACCGAACATCTCGGTCACTTTACCGGACAGGACTTTAACTTGCCCAAAAGCTTCGCCGGCAGTTGCCGCGAATACGATAGCAATCAGTATGTATTTTAATAATTTCATAATCTCTATTTTTCTGTTAATCAAAAGACGTCATCAATCAGGTGGAAACAACCTTCTTCGTATGCAAACGGGAAATAGTTGTAGTCCGGAATCACATGACATTCTTTGTATCCTTCCAACTGGATACTCAGTGAAGTCCCATTATCTGTATAAATCAGTTGTGGCACAGTCGCTCCTTCTGTTTCTGCCGTACGTTCACTCCAATAACGCCCGCTCTTGAAATCAGATCCAATATAAGGATAAGAAGCTATCACATTTTGTTTGGCAGTCATGAAGTATGAGTTCAGATAGTTTGCTAATTTTGCTTTATCAAAGTCACCGGTCAACTCACCATTAGCATCAAATGAAGCGTTGGTTGCTCCCGGAATCCTATTATCCAATAACGCTTGTCTGATAGCTTCATTGGTAGGGATAAATGCGACAAACCGTCCTTTTAAGAAAATATTCATCAGTACTTGATTAGATATAATATCTGTTTGACGCAGTAATTGGGTAAAGCAATAATACGGATAATTCCTGTCCGCACAAATAGCAAGGTTGTAGTTCAAGTCACCACTTTCTGCCATAAATAGCTGATTACAATCAAAGCTGTAGGCACTGCCATTAGAGCCGTCTTTCAGTTTCGTAAATGGGAAGAAGACCTCTCCATTGAATTGAGGATTCAATTGCTGATTGAAAATAGCATTACAAGTAATTTCTCCGTCCTTAACAAACCAGAAGTTCCAACTGGACTGTGTAGGGATTACTTTCATTCCATTCTCCGGCAATTCACTTTCCTGACCACTAGGAATGCTAGCAGAGTGTAAATACATAATATTCTGTTTGGCAGAACTACTGATTTCTGACCAACCATCATCTCCCATTTCTTCCAATCCTTGAGTACTATAAACGGTTCTGATACCTGAAGCATCAAATTGGTCCGCAGTGGGAACAAGCATAATATATTTCACTAAATTAGATGTGTAAGAGGATATCAGGGAAGAACCTCCCAATGCATAAAGGAAAGAACGCGCATCCCGATATTGGAACAAAGGTCCTACTACAGACGCGAATGCACTCGGTTCCTGAATCTCGTTCATTCCATAGAGTGCACCGTTCACACACATGATTTTTTCGTTCAACATTGCCGGATTAATATTGATTGGCGAACCGAGCAAGGATTCCAGTTTTCCTGTTCCTATTTCTTCAGGGAATACCAATGAGCCACCATAGATAAACTGGTATAGAAAATAGTTAAGAGCCAATGGATCAACCTCTCCCAATGAAGAATAACCTCCGACTTTCCAAAAATTGTCGAAGAAATGATTAATGGCAGTGTTTGACGGTGCAAAGATGCTGTAAGCGGTAGCAGTCAATAACGTGAAATTTAGATAGCTGCTTGTAGGCCATTCGCAAGCAATATTCGGCAGACTGTTGTGCTGATATTGATAAAGTGTATCTACTCCGTATGCCGCAGCATAAGAGTTACTTAATGTATTATCGGCAATATATTCACCGAAAGAATCATATAAATTGAAAAAGATAGAATATTCATCTTGTTTCTTCAATTCGGTATAAATTGTTTCCAATGGTTCAATCACCCGGTCAACCGTATGAATATAGCCATTATTAGCAATTATTCCGTATTCTTTTACTGATGCATTAGATACATTGAAGCCATTGTCTCCTGTCCAAGTAGAGTTGGGATAAAAAGCTTCGTAGTTACTCTTCGCATCAATACCTTTCGTCTGGAAATAACGATAAGAGAATACCGGCAAATAGCGTTCCAAGTGGTATACCATAACAGAAGAACCTGTAGCAGTTGTCTCAATTGTTGGTGCGTCGCTGCTTCTTGTTCGGTGTTTGTAATACAGACCTGCAGCTACATTCTGCTCTTCTTCTGTTTCTGTGTTTCCCGTCGGACGGAAGTTAACCAGTTTCTCCTTATTATAAGAATAATAAAGTACGTGGTAACCTATTACTTTTTTTACCTCATCGACAGGCATGTCGTTAATAGTGGCATAACCTTTTTCGCTTAGATAGGCTTGGAAAGCGCTATCGTCTGGTGCCATAATAGTTAAGATTGCTTTACCTTCAAGCATTTGCTTGAAACCGGCAATCTCCACTCCTTGTAGGAAGATGGAATAGTTTCCGTGTTCACTAGAACTTAATACTTCCCATGCGTTGTCTGCTACCCAATCAGGCACTTCGTAATGCTCGTCCATGTTGTCTTTACAGGCTGTAAAGAGTAATGGGAGGCATAACAGCCAAAGCATTCTCCGTAAAGATACTTTATTTTTCATTGTTTTCATTAGTTTAAAATTATGAGTTTTATTATTTGAAATCCAGATTGATTGATAACGCATAATTATTCTCTTCCAAATATGGATAATCTACATCAAATTCTGCTACAAATCCGGCAGTTGTGGTAGATGTATGGTCTTCATCCAAATCTACCGTATTGTAATAAAATTCTTCCCCTAAAGCAGTAATTTCAGATGTTACTAATATTGTACATTTTTGATATGAGTAACGGACTCCTTCGTCTATCATAATAACTAGCTTTACATGATGTTTTCCATAAGACATTTTATGCCATATATCAACATATTTTTCGTTTTCTAAGGGTACAGTAATATTGGGATAAGCAGGATACTCTGCCCCATCTAAATATACATGACAATAATCCTGTCTATCTTGCGTATTATAAATATAGCCATTATGAGCCATTGCAATAACAGATATTAGATTCTCAAAAGTAGAATCTTGTTCTGATATACTTTTTGTACTCTTTTCTATTTTTTGTATACAAGTAGATGTGTCGAATAAATCCGTACTATCGCAAGCAACAATGAAAAAAGAAGAAAATAAAATTCCTAAGATGAATTGTAAAAAATTTTGCTGTTTCATATAACTTATTATTTATTGTATTTCACTATTTATTCACCGTACGCTTCTTTCCAAGCCTTTTCATACTCATCTGGAAATTCGAGTGAAAAAGCATAGTTTTCAATCATCGTATATCCGTTCTCTGCAATACGAACGGCATCTCCCGCATTATTTTTATTTAGCCCCCATTTGTCCTCAAAATCATCGGGTATGCCGTCGCCATCCGTATCTTTTCTAGCAGTGCCAACATTAATATTTTGCCAAGTCTTGGCAAGAGGGTATTGTGTCTCTATGTTTTGATTTCTAAAAATTGTTCCTTTAGTACCTAATGAAGTCAGTTCATCAATCATGAATTTATCTACCAAATCACGATTGGGTAAAACCGGCCCAACATTTTCAACTATCCAATGATAAGCTTCTGTAGCACTAGTTTTTATGCTGATTTCCGAGTGTTGGCTATCTGGTTTACTCAAAAAGACAGGAGTGGCACTGCAATAAGTCTGCCAATTACTCTGAGTGATTTCGAATCCATTTAATGTGCCGTCTTTATCGTTATCATAATAATTACCTACACAATAAGTATCAAAATCACCATCACCATTACCACCTATGAAAGGTTTAGTTGGATTTACTTGTTGATAAGTATCTACCAAATAATTTTTATTGTCACTACTTATTCCATTATAATGATATTTCGTTTCATCATCGAACATACTCTTATCTGTAGTTTCTATAGGATATGACGTATTCACCCATGTATAAGCTGGTCCTTTGATAAAATAATTATTTTCAATAACTGTATTAGAGTGCCCAGAAGATTCCCCCCCCATATTATAAGCCGCTCCATTTCCCCAATTATAAATAACATTGTTAACAAATTGATTCAATCCTTTCACCTTAAAATTACGAGTTTTATTGTCAATAAATAGATTTCGAAAGACAGTAACTCCTTCTTTATCACTAGTTTGAACTAAACCTCCGCAAGAATGATTCTGGCATCCTTGTCCTAAAATTGAATTCTGCAATGTTATGTTATAGAGACCTTTCGGTTGCTTGTCATTATTGAGTGAAAAACATTCATCTGTTCCCCATGTGAAAGAACAATGATCATAAATTTGATCATGCCCATAGGCAGCTCCTCCTGCGTCTATGTTGTCACTGCCACTAACCTGGCGACCAGTACGCATACGCATATAACGTACAATCAGGTTATTCGCATTGGCGGAAGAAGCCCTACCATTATAAAGTTCGATGCCATCGCCGGGAGCCGTCTGAAACAAGACTGTTTGATTGTCTTTAAACACAAGTACTTCTTTATTCAAATCAATCACACCTGACACGTGAAACACTACAATTCTGTTTGCTTGACTAACAGCATCTCTTAACGATCCAGCACCACTATTATTCAAATTAGTTACTACATAAATTTCTCGGTTGTTACTACCACGTGCACCATCAGCGTTTCTGCCATATCCTACTGCACCCGGAAATGCCGGTGCATAATTGGCTAAGACAGGAAATGCCGGACCAGAACTTGTATTACCACCACTTTCTTCCTCCTCCAGATATGAACTGTGAGGATTGATGGCAGGATCTGCATCCTCCTCATCTACAGGTTCTTTATCTACGCAAGCCGCTAACGACGAGAGTGAAAACAAAAAGAAATATAAAATGCTTGTTAAGCATCTCACGGCAATTGGACATGCCTTTTTTTGAAAAAATACTGTGTTTTTCATCAACATAAATTATAATTTAAATTGTTAATTTGATTAATAAATAAAATCAAACTTAAAAAGTGTACATCTATTATGGAATACACTCAATAATTCAACTCAATACATCCCATAATGAAAGGTCCTGTTGCTTTAGCATCATTATCTCTCATTTTCTCTCCTATATAATACTCGAAACTGCCGTCACGGTAAGGCTTACCACCTAATCCACCCACTTGGCAACATTTTGTCAATGTCAATGTTCCGTCCGAATTTGAGATTAGTAGTTTATCACACAGACCTTTAAAGGCTTTTTCTGCAATAGCACGATACTGACTATCAATATATCCTTTATTCACTGCTTTCATATAAGCATACATACATTGTGTCGTAACAGAAGCTTCCGGGAAATTACCGGTACGTGAAAGTTGATCAATCACCTGATACCATAAGCCATTTTTATCTTGGTATTTTGAAAGAGTCTCCGCTAATTCCTTCGTCCATTTAATCATATCAGCATAGCCTGAATGATCTTGGGGAATATATTCCAAAGCATCTACCAAAGCCATAAACCACCAACCAATACTACGTCCCCAGAAATTAGGAGAATGGCCAGTTTCCGGATCAGCCCAGCGCTGGCTCCGGTCCTCATTCCATGCATGATAATAAAGTCCCGTCTTGGTATCGTATGTATGTTGATGGCAGAGAGTAAACTGCTTAACAGCCTCATCAATCCATTCCGGACGATTAAATTCAGCTCCATATCTAGCCATAAAAGGAGAAGCCATATACAATCCATCCAACCACATCTGATAGGGATATATTTTTTTATGCCAAAAACCTCCATCTGTTGTACGAGGTTGCTTTTTCAGCTGATCTATCAAATTCTCGATAGCCAATTTATATTTCTCCTTTTTGGTTTCCTTGTACAAATCAAACAGAACTTTTCCGGAATTTATATAATCCAGATTATAGGTTTCTTTCTTATATAAATGAATATCACCTTTATCGTCTACCAAAGAATCAGCCCATGCCTCTACATAATCAAAGTACCTACGGTCTCCTGTTTTCTTCCAAACTTGTAACATCGCACAACAACCTACTCCTTGCGCATAACCAAAATACAGGCGTTTTCCATGATCCAGTTGCCACGCTTCCGGGAAACGACGAATTTCCGAATCGGCAAACAGACGATAATAAGTGTCGGGAGCAAAAGTATCCGTACGGAAAGGAACTGCCGGAAGTCCGGCTTTATTAAACAGATTCACTCTAAAGAAAGTCCCATAACCGTAGCGTACAGCTACAGGTGCAGAGACATAAGTTGAAGAAAGTGTTATCGAACTTCCATCAATCACAGCATCAGCCGGATAAAACCGCGCATCATTGCCGGCAATAAAAAATCCTTTTACCGGTTCATTGCCGGGTGTCTGCAGGCCACCTTCCGCAAATTCAAAATCTAATGTAATTTCTCTCCCATTCACTTTCATTGATTTGTAGAGAGGTCCTGAATAAACAATCTTTTTACCATATTGCTTTGCTAATGCCCAAGCTGCCAGCCGTTCGCCCGGTGCAACTTTATTTCGTGGATGTATGTCGGTAGAATCGGCTGCATCCGTCACTACTGCCATACCAATGTTCTCAAGTCCACCTAACCATGTTTTCAATTGTGCTTCACGAATACCTGCCGGTTGCTTGTAATGTGGTGCAATCTGTACGAAATAGAAAGGCATATCCGGCTGATTCCATTCTTTCCGCCAACTATTAATCAGGTTAGTAAATACTTCCTGATATTTCTCATAACGAACAGAGTTGGATTCTCCCTGATACCAGATATTTCCTTTTACAGTGTACCCTACTATAGGAGCAATCATGCCATTCCACAAAGTAGCCGGAACCTTACACTTATCTTTTTCCCTACTCACCCTTTCTTTTGAATATTGTTTTAAGACATCAGCATACAGCAGATTGTTTTCCATCACTTTCATACTTGTCCAAGATTCAGCATGTGTTCCTCCCCAAGTAGACTGAATCAATCCAACCGGTGTACTCAATTCTTTATACAATTTACGTCCAAAGACAAATCCTACAGCAGAAAAGTCTTTCAGATTCTCCGGATTACAAACCACCCACTTTCCAACGCAATCTTCTTTCTCACTATCAGGTGCCAGTTGATGCTCTACATGAAACAGGCGGATTTCCGGAAAATCAGCATCTTTCATTTCTTCCGCTTCATTCAACATTCCTGTTTTCCATTTCACTTGCGGATTACGGGCTACGGGAAATTCCATATTTGACTGTCCCGTACAAAGCCAAACTTCACCTATTAATATATTATTGATCCGGATCTTATTATCACCTTTCAACATTACAGATTGTCCGGAAGTAGCAGCCGGTGTTTGTATCATCAGTTCCCAATGACCGTTTGCTAAAGCAGTCACCTTGTATTTCTTATGATCCCATGAAGTCTTTACCAAAATCTTTTCTCCGGGACGTGCTTTTCCCCAAAAACGTACTTTCGCATTTTGCTGAAGTACCATATTATTTGATAATATAGAAGGAAGTTGTATATCTGCATGAATACCTATTGGAAAGAAACAGACCAATAACCACAGACAAAAAATAATTCTACAGAATTTCATTGTATTTTATAGTTTTAGATTCAATATTTTACTGAATAAGCACATGTCAAAGATACCGCATTACATGGTAGAGTTAAAGAAAAGGAATATGGAGAATTCGACTTTCTTATGTAAATTCATATGTGTACAGCCCATCACACGCCTATTTTGTACGATTTTACAGGCTATGTACGATTTTCCAGTCTTTCTACCCTTCTTTTTTAATTCACTTTATTTATCTCAACCTTTCTCATAACCAATGCATCAATAATATCTTCATCTATCTTCACATCTTTTTTAGCCGTAATAGTCAAATTGTCAAAACAGAAATTGGATAATTTATATTGTTTTGATTTCTCTACAGCAAAAAAGGAATCACAATCCAGATGAATATTACGCATTGTAATATAGCTGGAATACGAGACTGGCATATCCTTGCGATCTTTCAAATCATAAAACTGTGTCCAAGGAGCAATAAAGATACAATTGCGGACATTTCCTTTTATGTCTTCAACGAGGATGTACTTATATTGTTGGGGAGTATCCGGACGCATTTTCAACCACAACAGGCGTTTAGCCTGGTCCAGATTGCAGCGTCGAAGAATTATATTATGATTATATATCGATTCGCTACCGCAAGTCAGCACTCCGTGACAGAATCCAAAAGTACAGTCTTCAATAATAATATCACAATTGCCACCATTATCGGGATTTTGATCAGCCCATGGTCCTTTGCCGCCTTTTAATGCAATTGCGTCATCATTAACCGACATATAGCATCCCTTGACAAGTACATTTTTACATGCATCAATATCGATTGCATCCGTACTTGGAGCCTTTACAGGAGAAGAAGGTGAAAAGATATGCAAATCCAAAAGTTTTACGCTATCACACTTATAAATGTGAGTTGTCCAAAACGGAGAATTAACAAGTCGCACATCTGAAACTTGTACATTATTGCTATGAGATATATGAAGTAGACGAGGACGCAATTCATCCATATTAGTACATTTAGGAATAACACGCCGCCGCAACCAAAATGACTTCCAATATCGTTCACCGTTTCCATCAACTTTTCCTTTTCCGGAAAGGGTGAAACCATCTACCTTATCAACATTAATCAAAGCTGAAAAGTACTTTAGGTTCTGTCCCTCCATCCGTGTTTCTATTACAGGAAAGTTGCTAATATCGTCACTACCTTTTAATATAGCTTTCTCTTCCAAATGCAAGTGTGTTCCCGGCTTAAAGAACAGCGCACCACTAAGATAAGTACCTTCAGGTATAACAATGACTCCGCCTCCATTATTAGACGCCAAATCTATAACAGCCTGAATTTTCTCTGTCTGTAACAGTGTACTATCATTCACTACTCCATAGTCGGTAATCAAGAAACTCTTTCCTAATCCATTTATATCAGTTTTTTCATTTTTGTAAAACCAATCCGGTATAATTTTACCATCGGGAAATTTTTCCTGACTAAACAGTTGCAGACTGCAACATGTCGCTACTATTAAAAATGCTGACTTTATCATTTTCTATATCTCGTTACTTTTTTGCAAAAGTACCGCATGTTTCCATTTGCCCCAAAGCAAAGGATATGGAGATATTGATTTTCTTATGGAGTTCTATACAAAGGATTCAAATACTATTTATCTATATACAATATTCCATATTCAGACTTATTTTTGTACATATATCGAATTAAAATAAAACGCTCTCTACAGTATCAAAAAAGCGCATCCTCTTTATAAATTTTGTAAACACAATCTCTCCTTTACGTCCGCCACCACGAAGAAAGATTTCATAAGTACTATTTCCTGATTCTTTTATTTCCAGCAGATCCAAATCCGTATTCTTTGTTTGTTCCCCGCGTATAACCGTTTTTAATACCCCTCCTGTTGTCCGGTCCAGTTCCACTCTTTGACATTTTAAACACCCGGCTCCAAGTAGTACTTCCCGCAGTATAATGTTCCATTATCTCTGCTTCCGTCACTCGATATGTACCTTGCCGGATATATACAGTATCTCCTGCCATCACTTTTGATTGTGCTTTACCCAACGTGGCAAAAGGCTTATCAATCGTCCCACTGTTTGAATCGCTTCCATTAGTAGCCACAAAATAATTCGTAGCCGAAAGAGAAAAGAGGAAACATCCTATAAAAAAAAGAAGAAGGCTAATACGTTTCATTGTATATTAAGTATTATGTAGCAGCAAAGCTACTGTTTTTTATACCATAGGAGCTGTAATATCGTACGTAAAGAATAGAATTTTGTCTTTTCTACTTCAATTATCAGACAAATTCCAGCATTAACAATCATAGTTCATAATAACAATAGTTTGATATAAGGATAAAAATGCATCCTTTATATACAAATTTGCAGGTGAATACTCTCCCAATCCACTTCCTTTGTAGAAAGAAAATATTCAATCTTTATAACAATATAATTATGAAAAACTTATTTTATGCGCTTACATTTTTTAGTTTTGTCACAGCTTGTAGTGATAATTCAGTCCAAAATCCAACACCACCTCCCGTGTCTGATAATGGTGATAACAATAATATGCAAGTTGTTGAGTTTCTAAGAAATCGTGCTATGGTGGCAAGTTATAACACTATCTTTCCTAATAAAGAAACAGAAAGAATAGAAAGAAAAGGCGTACTACTCAGCTGGAGATGGCTTTCCACCGATCCGGACGATATTGGTTTTGATATCTACCGCAAAGAAGGTAACTATAAATTCCAAAAGCTAAACAAAACTCCGATTATCAATAGTTCTAATTACAAAGATTTAACAGCAAACATTAATAAGATTCTCAAATACGAAGTTCGACAAGCAAATACCAATAATATTTTATGTTCATGTAACTTTACTCCGGAAATGGCACAGAACTTTTACCGGACGGTCCCATTAAACAATAATAATCTGCCATATCCCGATTTAGTATATAAAGCTTCGGATGCAGCTATTGGCGATTTAGACGGCGACGGAGATTATGAATTGGTTCTGAAACGTGAAGTGTCACCTCTTGACAATGGTAGCACGGGAATTGGAATTACTCCCGGAAGTTGCCTGTTAGAAGCATACAAGCTAACAACCGGGACATTTTTATGGCGTATCGATTTAGGCTCTAATATCCGGCAAGGTATTCATTATACTCCCTTCATTGTATATGACCTGAATGGAGATGGCAAGGCGGAGATCGCAGTCCGCACCTCCGAAGGTACCGTTTTCGGGGACGGAACGAAAATAGGCGATGTCAACCAAGATGGAATAACCGACTATGTAGACAGGGCTCCCCAAAGTGCCACTTATGGCAGAATTATCACAGGGCCGGAATTCTTATCTATCATTGAAGGCAGAACCGGAAAGGAAGTAGCCCGAACCGACTATATCTACCGTGGTGAAAAAAATAAATGGGTGACATATTGGGGAGATAATTGGGCAAACAGGATGGATCGTTTTCTGATGGGAGTCGGACACTTCAGATCTCAAAAAGGAATTCCAAGCCTACTCATGTGCAGAGGATATTATAAGAACTACCAGATTGTAGCTTTAGATTTTACTGATAACAAAATAACAGAGCGATGGCATTTTGATACAGCTGACAACTATTCGGATTATATAGGGCAAGGTAATCATAATTTAGCAGTCGGAGATATAGATGATGACGGAAAAGACGAAGTCTTATATGGGGCATGTGTCATAGACCATAACGGTAAAGGGCTATATAGCACAAAATTAGGACATGGTGATGCCATGCATTTGGGCAAATTTGATCCTACACAGGAAGGGTATCAAGTAGTAGTCTGCCATGAAGAACCCAAGGAGTATGGAAATATTGGAACAGAATTCCGGGATGCCAGAACGGGCAGGATATTACATTATATTCCCGGAAACGGCAAGGACGTAGGACGTTGTATGGTCGCAGATGTTGATCCGGACAGTCCCGGATGTGAATATTGGTCGTCAGAACCGGACGGTGTCATGTATTCCTGCAAAGGAAATGAACTGACAGGTAAAAGGGCACCTATAGCCAAAGGTGGTGATACATCATACAATATGACAATCTGGTGGAGTGGATCATTAAACAGGCAAATGCTTGATTACCTCGTTATTCACAGCTATACCGACGGACGTTTGTTCAATGGCAGCGATTGGGGTGTAAAAACAGCCAGCGGAACCAAAAACAATGCCTGTTTTTATGGCGATATTTGGGGAGACTGGCGGGAAGAAGTTATCTTTGTTTATTAAAATGATAAAGAGCTAAGAATCTTTACTACTGATTTTGAAACCGACTATCGTTTCCATCCTCTAATGGACGACCATTTATATCGTTTAAGCGCTACACATCAGAACATAGGTTACAACCAGCCCACTCATCCGGGTTACTATATCGGTTCTGACTTGAACAAATAAAAAAGAAAGGCGTGTATGCTTTCCGCAAAGAACATACACGCTTTTTATAAAACTAACCCTATTCAAAACTCTATCATTTCCTTACCTCAATAAATATCAGAAAGCAAATACATATCGGGAGCTTACTCCAGGTCTGTCGTATTTCAATCCATCAACTTTGGTACTTCCACTGCTTGTCAACTGTACTCCAAATATACTTGTATTATTACGCTCTGTAGACGACCAATAATACATGTCATTTTTCAGTCCGTCACTACCTGTTATTTTTCCCAACTGCGTATTCATCGTTTCCCAATTAGTTACCATTGCCCTCAAATCACCGACAGAAGGAATAAACCAACCGGAAGAAATACTCGGAGCAACCAAATTATAGTTATTCAAGGAATTCACTAAAAGTGACTTATTCTTTGCTTCCGCATATTTTTTAATTACTTCCGTGTGATTATACCCTAATCGCTGATCCCTCGACGTACCATTCAATGTTCCGGTAGACGCCGATCCATCCCATCCCATCGGACTTAAATCAATATAGGAATTTCTTTCGGCAAACTCTGTACGATACCAAACTCTTATTTCATCTTTCTCCCCAAAAACAATATTGGTATTCTCTTTCAGCCCCAAAACCAATCCATGGGTACAGCCCGGATGATCACGCAATAATGCATCCTGACGTTCAGAATAAGTAAATTCATTATCTTCTGTAAAAGGATATAACACAGAAGGCATCGGATTACCAACAAAATAAACGACTCCTACACAATCATCGCTAACAGGAGCATTATCGTCAACAGAAGCCAACGCGCCATTAGAATATATCAGATCACCCACTTTCAACTCATGATCCACAGTTTGCAGTCCTCCGTCTATCTCACAATAAATATACTCTCCGGCTTTCAACTTTGTCGCATCTATCGAGTATTTTTTAAGCCCGTTGTCTACTGAACTGATAAAACTTCCTCCTATTTGCTCTACTTTTTTTGTCGGATTTACCAAAACACGGTAAGTCGTTGTTTCCTTATCATAATAAGGAATGATCACCTGCTCACCAATAGAAAATTTCACCTCTCTCAAAGATACACTGTAAGATGGCAGTTCAGGAGAAACCTCATTAGTGAAATTATAAGTAACAGAAGGCAGTTCGGCTACCATCAAGGCCATCCGATGATTCATTACAAAAGTTATTGTACTTCCGTCTGCTGAAGCCTCCCCTGTCATTAAATCATTATTTGTATATCTGTCACCACTCAGATCTGTGTCAACAGTCCAGTTCCCCACAATCGTTTCAAACGGATCCTCCTTCGTCATATCTATAGTTATATTTTCCTTATAAGGATAATACGCATAAAAAGTCACGGTTTCCAAATCTTCCGTACACGAAAGACGTCCTCCGTCAATTCCCCATATTCCATCATTATACGTCGCAAGGACATTTTTAATGAAAACTTCCTTATCACTATTTACCGCAAAAATACCAATCGCATCCCCGTCCGAAAAAGTTGTCTTGTAAGTCACATCAGTGACAGCACGACTTACATTGCCATTTTGTTGAATACTGGAATCAACC
>ERZ780094.544-NODE-544-length-14630-cov-2.828473_pt1 | contig 14630 bp, 15 predicted proteins | sample MGYA00511174_ERZ780094 | MGnify/ENA primary metagenome ERZ780094 (study PRJEB29588, sample SAMEA2148063) | human gut metagenome | biome: human gut; feature: human-associated habitat; material: faeces | place: Denmark | collected 2008/2010 ...
GCCGCTTGTCCCCTACCCCCGCAACGCGGCCGCGGCCGCTGCGGCGGTGGAGAATTTCGGCAAGAGCGACGCCGTACTGGGCGGCACGGTGCGCATCGGCATCACGGATTCGCTGTTTGAGCTGCTGATGCGCGCGTTCCTGCCGGCCTATCACGCCCGGTTCCCCCGGGTACGTGTGGAGCTGCAGGTGGACACAACGGTCAACCTGACGCAGCAGCTGCTGCAGGGTTCCATCGATGCCATGTGCGTCATCGACGATCCGCTGCCGCAGGGGCAGTGGCATATCTGGCGGCAGACGGAGGTGCCGGTGGTGCTGGCGGCCAATCCGGCGCAGGCGCTTGCCGGCCGCGGGGAAGTGACCCTGGAGGCGCTTGCCGGGAGCGAACTGATCCTGATGGAGAAGAACGCACCCTACAACCGAAAGTTTGAGAGCCTGCTGGCGCAGCACAATGTGGCGTGCGAGCCGTTTCTCCGCCTGCCCAGCGCCAGTGCCGCCCGGGAGCTTTTGCTCGATGGGCCGTTTGTCTCCCTGCTGCCGTGGTACACGGTGCGCGCCGATGTCGAGGCCGGGCGGCTGTGCCTGCTGCACATCCCCGCGTGGGAGCTGACGCAGTCCGTCCAGATGGTGCTGCACCGGAGCAAGGTCATCACGCCGCAGATTGAGGGATTCCTGACGGAATTGAGCGGTGCCCTGGATGCCGTGCTGGCGTGACCCGTGCGCGCGATAGATAAAAAACAAGTGCCTCAGAGCATTGCTCTGAGGCACTTTCTTATCTGGGATGCTGTAAGGGGGGAATTACAGCAATGCCTGATCGGTGACGGCGCGGCCGGACTCGATCCAGATGTCCGCCCACGCGATCAGCTTTTCGAGCACCTCTTTGCCCTTGGCGGTGCGGGTGTTGAGCGTGATGGAGTACGTGTTGCGGTGATCCTGCGAATAGCCGTAGTTGCCGCGGGTCTGGCAGGGCATGTTCGGAGACTCGACCTGCACGACCTGCGCGCCCATCTCGGCCATGATGCTCGCGGCGAAGGGGCCGGCGATGTTCGTGCCCGTCATGAGCACCTTCACGCTCGAGAGCACGCCGAACTTCGGGAACTGGCCGAACGGCATATGCGTGCCGTAATAATCTTTATAATGCGTCGACATAGTTATGTTTCCTTTCTCGGCGCGTTGCGGGGAAGTGGTTACATGTTGAGCCAGCCGGCGTCCACCTTCAGCTCCGCGCCCGAGATGTAGCGCGCGGCGACGTCGTCTGCGAGATAGGCGATGGCGTTGGCGCAGTCTTTCGGCTTGCCGAGCATGGGCTTTTTCTCGCCAGGCTTCGTAATGGTGTGCAGCGGGGCCGCCTTGCCGGCGCGCATCTGCCACTCGAGGATGCCGATGCCCTTTTCACGCGGCACCTTGTTGATCTCGGTGAGGATGTTCGCGGGCTCGATGCAGTTGCAACGGATGCCGCGCTCGAAGAAGGAAGCGGAGATGTTGCGCGTCAGGCCGAGCACGGCGTGCTTGGTCATGACGTACATCGCGCCGCCCTTCAGGCCGCGCAGAGAGGCGGCCGCGGCGACGACCTTGGCGCCCTCCATGGCGAACAGCCGCGCGGTGGAGCGGCCGATGCCGGAGCTCGCGCCGGTCACGATGACGACTTTGCCTTCAAATCGCATGTTTTGCATGTCAATTCCTCCTTGTATGATGGTTGTTTTTTTGCCCTTGGAAAGGGAAGATTTTTTCTGGCGGGAGGGATTGGAACCCTCCTTATTGTTAAAACAATATCATTTTAAAAAGAGGAAGTCCAATATCGATTTTTGACCTTGTCATAAGTTTTTCTTCTGATTATAATAATCGTAAGCTATATTTCGTGGGCAAGCGTACACTTACCCGACAAGGGAGCGAACATCATGGGCATCCAGCGTCTGCCGGTGTTTTTATCCGCCGCGGAAAACCTCAATTTCACCAAGGCTGCCGAGGAGCAGTGCATCTCGCAGACGGCCGTCAGCCAGCAGATCAAGCTGCTGGAGCAGGAGCTCGGCTACGCGCTGTTCGTGCGCGGCAAGCGCGGCGTGAGCCGATGCCGGCGGGCGAGGTGTTCTACCGGCAGTGCAAGCAGCTCATGATCCGCTACAACGACGCCGCGGTGCAGGGCAAGAAGATCGCGCTCGGCAACGCGACGGATCTGCGCATCGGCTACGCCGGGGCCTACGAGCTGTGGACCATCGTCTCGCAGATCCGCAAATACCACCGCCAGCACCCGGAGACGGAGATCGAGTTTCAGCTCGGCAGCAATCAGAGCCTGCTCGGCGCTCTGGCCGAAGGGCAGCTGGACATGGCTGTGCTCTCCGGCTTCGGTGTGGAGCTCGGCAAGGGGCTCGACAGCCGCGTCACGCTCTCGGACCCGTGTATGGTGATGATCAGCGCTTCGCACCCACTGGCGGCGAAAAAGGAGATCCATCCGCGCGATCTCAAGGGTATGCCGATCGTGCTCAACCGCGCGCAGGACAGCCAGCCCTCGGCGGGGCTGATCGCGGGCATGTACGCCAACATGGGCCTGCGCGAGAATAAGCGCATGTACGCCGACGATTTTTACAGCATTGCCCTCATCATCAACACCGGCATCGCCTTCAGCATCATGCCCGCGAGCGTCGCCTGCTGGGGGATCGACGGCGTGGTGTTTCGGCCGATGCAGGGGTTCCGGGCGAAGGCCCGCACGCTGCTGGTCTATCCGCGCGGCTCGCAGGACATGGGCATCCAGTCGTTCGTGTCGCTCATCAAGCCCAAGCGCTGAATAACAGAAAACCGGGGCGTCCGCGCACATTGGTGCGGGATGCCCCGGTCGTTTATGGTTGTTCTGCGGCGAGATAGCGTGCCAGCGCATCCTGCCAGTCTGGCAGCGGCCGGAAACCGGCGGCTGCCAGCTTTCCGGTGTCCAGCCGGCTGCTGTGCGGCCGCGCAGCAAGGCTCCGGCCGTATTCTTCGGTTGTGACCGGCAGCACGGTCACGGGGATGCCGGCCGTGCGGAAGATCGCACAGGCAAAGTCATACCAGCTCACGTAGCCGCCGCTGCTGACCGCGTTGTAGCGGCCGTAACGGTCGCTCTCGGCCATGTCGGCGAGCAGCCGCGCAAGGTCGGCGGCGTAGGTCGGTGTGCCGATCTGGTCGCTGACGACACGCAGGGTGTCGTGCGTCCGGCTCAGCTGCAGCATGGTGCGCACGAAGTTTTTGCCGCCCGTGCCGTAGACCCACGAGGTACGCACGATGAAATACCGCTCGAGCGTTTCCGTCACCGCGCGCTCACCAGCGAGTTTGCTCTGCCCGTAGACATTCAGCGGCGCGAAGCGCGTGCAGTCGGCGGGGTAGGGGGCAGTGTCCGTCCCGTCAAAGACGTAGTCCGTCGTGACATAGATCAGCTTGCAGCCCGCGCCGCGGCAGGCCTCGGCCACGTTTTTCGTGCCGCCGGCATTGACGGCGAACACCTGCGCCCGGTTTTCCGGCAGCTCCGCGCCGTCCACGTCCGTCCAGGCGGCGCAGTGGATGACGGCGTCCGGCTGCGTGCCCGCGATGAGGGCCTGCACGGCCTGTGGGTCGCAGAGATCGGCCTGCACATACGTGCCCGCGTCCGCGCAGCGGCGCTGAGCCGCGCGCCCGGTCGCGATGCAGGCGTGGCCGCGCCGGAGGACCTCCGCCGCGACGGCGCTGCCGAGCAGGCCGTTGGCGCCGGTGACGAGTATCTTCATAGTCTTACCTCCGCGGCACGCGCCGCGCTCACAGCTCGATGCCGAGCGCGCGCAGCGTCGGCCAGTTTTGATCCTTTTCGCTGAGGATGGGCGCGGCCTGACCCGGCCAGACGATGCCGATGTCCGCATCGTCCCAGCGGATGCCGCCCTCGTCCTCGGGGTGGTAGACATCGTCGCACTTGTAGGCAAAGACGGCCTGCTCGCTCAGCACCTGAAATCCGTGGGCAAAGCCGCGCGGGATATAGAGCTGGCGGCGGTTGTCCGCGCTGAGCAGCACGCCGACCCAGCGGCCGTAGGTCGCGCTGCCGCGGCGCAGGTCGACGGCGACGTCGAAGATCTCGCCATGGATCGCGCGCACGAGCTTTGCCTGCTGGTGCCGCGTTTGAAAGTGCAGCCCGCGCAGCACGCCGCGGCGCGAGCCGGACTGATTGTCCTGCACGAACGTGTCCCGGATGCCGGCGGCCGCAAAGTCGGCAGCCTTGTAGGTCTCCATGAAGTACCCGCGCGCGTCGCCGTAGGCTTTGACGTCCACGATCTGCACGCCGGGAATGTCCGTGGGCGTAAACGTGAAGCTGCTCATGGCTTTTTCACCGTTTCGTAGGCGTACTGCGCCGGGTCACCGTAAAAGTCGAGCAGCATGTGTGCAAACTTGTCGTGTACGCCGTGCTTGGCCGGCGCCTGCACGATGTTCATGCCGGGGTTGTGGTTGCCCTCGATGAGCTCCAGCTTGCCGCCGGGCAGAATGGCCACGTCCCAGCCAACGACACGCAGGCACGGCAGCGTCTGCGCGGCGCTGCGGCAGAAGGCGCAGATCTCCTCCCACTGCGGGATGGGCGTGCCGCGAAAGCGCACGCCGGTCATCGGGTGCAGGATGTAGCTGTTGCCGTGCTCGTCGAGGCCGTCGGTCATGATGACGCCGGTGGCCGGGTCGATCTCGCAGAAGATGCCGCCGCCGTGGGCGTTGTCGACGTGCAGGCCGTTGTTGCCCACGCGCAGACCTGCGCCAAAGACCTCGAAGCGCTCGCCGCGGCGGAACGTGATCACGCGCAGCGTGTTGAGCGACTCCGGGTGAAAGCGCGCGAGAGATTCATCGGACCGGATGAATTCCTCCGCCAGATACTTGCCCGCGCACAGCTCGTCAAACAGCGCCTGCCGGTCGGGCGCTGCGTCCCACTCGGCCGCCGTCAGCTTGCGAAAGCCGATGCCCCAGCTGGAATACTGCGGCTTGAGCGCGATATTGTGGTACTGATGCACGAAAGCGTCAAACGCCGCAAGATCGCTCTCCGGCAGGTACAGCCAGCCGCGGCTGACAAACTGCGTGAAGTTTTTCAGAAACGTCACCTTGCTCTTGAGGTACGGCTCGGCGGCGCTGTTGTACGGGCGCATGAGCAGGGTCGCCTCCACGTCGGTCAGGTACTGTTTTTGCTGCGCAGTCGTCAGGCCGTAGAAGCCGAAGATCATGTACTCGGACATGGACACGCGCTTTTCCGGGTTGCTGCGCCGCACCTTGAGGTAGTCGTGAAAGAGCTGCTCGGCGGTGAAGCCCTCCGGCAGTTCGCGGACGCCCTGGATATAGCCGCACCAGCGCTTGTGCAGCACGGGGTAGGCGCGGAGATTTTTGACCAGTTTATTTTCAGTGAGGATGTTTTTCATCGGTTTCACCTGCACAGTCCCGGAGCAGCGGATATTTGCCCACTCCGTCGAATTGAATGATGTTGCCGCCCGGCCAGTGCCAGTTGCCCTCAATGAGCTCCGGCCCGTCGGGCGTCACGGCAATGTCCCAGCCGACGTAGCCCATGCCGGGCACGCGGTCCATGGCCCGGTATACGCACGCGGTGAGCGCGGGCCAGAACGGGACCTGAAACCCGGGCAGATACGCGCCCGATGCCGGGTGGCGGGTATAATCGCACAGATCGGTGTTGCTGCGTCCCGGGCCGGATACGCGGCCGAGAGCCGGCACCACTGGGAAGGCGATGCCGCCGGTGTGGAAGTTATCGGTCGCGGCGCCCTTGCCGCCGCACTTGAGGCACGCGCCGATGAGCCGGACGCGGCCGTCATGGCCGCGCGCGGCGTTGACACGCACGCTGTTGACGCACCCGGGACTGAGCACCTCGAGTGCGGGGTGCTGCCGGATGGGCGCCTCGAGCAGCAGCCGCTGCGCGCGGCAGTCATCGTAAAACGCGGCGCGGTCCGAGACGGCGGCGCTGCGGCAGCGCTCGATACCGCGGCCCATCGTTCCGCCGACGGGCTTGAGAAAGAACGTGTCGTTCCCGTCCAGGAAGGCGCAGAAAGCGGCGAAGTCCGCCTCCGGCGCGTAGACGTGCGTCCGCCGGACATCGGGCGCGAACACCGTGAGAAAGCGCGCCTTGTTCGCAAGGGCTTCCTTTTCTGCCGCCGCGGCATTGCGGTTGAGCGCCCGGTCGAGCGCGCCGGAGCGGCCGGATGTGAGAAAGGCCGCGCGCTGCCAGTCCGGCAGGTCAAAAAACCGAAGCACGAAGTAGTTTTCCGGCGACGCGCCGTGCCGCACGCTGCACCACAGCGCGTCGAGCAGATAGCCCATCCGGCTGCCGCCGCGCTGCGCGCGCAGGCGCGTGCACATGCGGTAGGTTTTTTTCAGTGCGTTCCAGCGGGACATGGTTCTGCGCCTCTCTCTGCATCGTCCAGAATGGTCCGGATGTTGTCCCGGCCGAGCCGCTCGATCGTGCGGCCCTGCGCGCGCAGGTTGCACCCGAGCGCCGCCGAGGCGATCTCGATCAGCGACGAGCACACCGGCGTCGGCACGCCCAGCGCCGCGCCCAGCGACTCCAGCAGGCCGAGCCCCTGCGGTACGTCCTCCGTGATATAGCGCGAGCGCACATCCAGCGGCCCCTTCGCCCGCTCCGGCATGGCGGCGTAGGCGAAAAAGACCTCCTTCGCGTCGCACGCATCGTCGAGACTGTTGCGGAATTTGCACGCCTCGACATACGGCACGGGCGCGCAGCCGAGCCGCTCGAGCACACGCATTTTCTCGCCGTCGAGCGCCTCGAGCAGGTTCCAGACCGACGGCGTGAACACCTCGTGGTACATGCAGTACTCGCCGTGCGTGGCCTCGATGCGCGGGATGCTCATCACGGCGCCGACCGTGTGCACGATCATGTTCGGGTTGTGCAGCGCGGCCTCGGCCACGCTCTTGAGATAGACAAACGGCGTGCCCAGCCGGTCGAGCACCTCGCGGGCTGCCGGGAGCGCACTGTGCGGGTAGACGCCAATGGGGTTGCGCACGTTGCGGAAGCCCACCTGAAACTCCCCGGGTGCGCCGATGCGCCCGTCGATGAAGTTGCTCTCCGCCTCGGCGAGGATCACGCCGTCGGCCGGGTGCAGCCCCAGCGCGTAGGCGGTGGAGAGGTAGCCCGGCACCATCAGCAGCACCTGCCCCGGCGTCAGAAATGGCACGACGCGCCGCAGCACGTCCGGGTGATAGCCCGTCTGCGTGCACAGGAGCACGACGTCCTTGGCACGGACGTCGGCCACGTCGCGCGACAGGTGCGCGATCACGCAGTCGGTCTCCTTGCCGAAGTCGTGGATGCGCATCCGGCCGCCGGTGGCGCACAGGTGCGTGAAATTATCGTCGTGCAGGCTGTGCGAGGTCTTGATGAGCGTGACCTCGTGGCCGCGCGCGGCGTAATCGGATGCGAGCGCGCAGCCGCTGTTGCCCGCGCCGAGAATGGCAATGTTCATAGCGTGTCCTCCATCATGCGGCCAAAGCGCAGGTCGGTCTCCGGCAGACGCTTGTTGTCCAGCGCGGCCGCCGGGGTGAACGTCAGCTCGCCGAAGCGCACGCCGCGCGGCGTGAGATACAGATCCACGCGCACAAAGTCAAACGGCTTGCTCAGCCGGTCGGCAATGGCGAAGGCCTCGTCCAGCCCCGCCGGTTTCGGCAGCGTGAAGCCCTCGGGCGCGGCCTGCGAGTCGCGGTTGATGCGCAGGAGCCGGAAGTCCCGGTCGAAGAAATAAAACCTCGGCCAGCCTTCGTCGCGCCCCACGCAGAGCATAACACAATCCGCCCGGCCGTGGAAGCAGTAAAATTTATAGTCCTCCGGCAGCGTGCCGTCCGCACTGCCGATGTACTCCTCCACGAGCAGCTTTTTCTCAACGTGGCGGTACTGGAGCTCGGAGTAGTACGCCCAGAACGGCTCGCGCCCCCAGGCACGCAGCTGCTTCTCGGCCGCGGCCGTGTCGAGCGCACTTTTCTCCGTGCAGATGAGGTTGTAGCCGCAGCCGAAGTTCCACTTAATGGCGAACCGCTCCGGCAGCGCGTCCCAGTCGATGTCCTCCGGCCGGTCGAACACGGCAAGCAGGCGGTTGAGCGTGCCGCCGCAGCCGCACCCGGCCACATAGTCGCGCACGCGGTATTTGTCCGCGCAGCGGCGCACGACAGGGTCCGTGCCGAAGCGCTCGAGCTTTTGCCGGAGCAGCTTTTCATTGAGCGTCTGCGGGTGCTTCAGGTCCGGCAGACGGCCGAACTTGCGCAGGTATAGCAGCTTTGTATTCCACCGCGGCGAGAGGTAGGACAGCCCGGCGTAAAACGCCCGTGTCGCGCGGCGGGTCTTTTTCTTTTTCATGGCGCGGTGCCCCCTTTCTGCGCGCTCAGGCGTCCGTGAGCGCGACGGTGCTTACCGGCTGCGCTGCCGCGGGTTCTGTCGCTTTGGACGCGAGAATGAGTTCTTCCGCCGCATCGAGCGAGTCGAGCAGGCAGTCGATCACAAACTTCGAGCGCCGCACGATCGAGCGGTACTCCATCTTCGAGGCCACGTACTGATAGTGCAGCACGGAGATCGACGGGTCGTAGCGCACGACGCTGCCCTCCTGACGGCAGAGCCAGTCCAGGATCTCCATCTCGTAGTACATGAACGTTTTCGGGTAAAACGGCTCGGGATGGCGGGCAAGATAGCGCTGCGAGAAGATCACGCACGAGCCGTGCAGCACGACGCCCTCCGCGGGGCGCGTCGTGTCGATATGCTGCTTTTTGCGGTTGCGGATCTGCACGAGCCGCCAGATGGCGGGGCTGTTTTTCTCGCCGCTGCTCAGCAGCAGGAGGATGGGGTTCTTGCTGCGCGCAACGCAGGCGCGCTTGTGCCGCACGCTCTCGAGCGTGCAGCCGTGCAGCGTTTTCGGGCTCTGGTGGATGCCGGAGAACACCGACACGATGTCAGGACCCAGCAGGTCGAACGGGTGCTGCGCGTAAATGCGCGCGATCTGGGGGATGAAGTCGTGCTGCGGTATCTCGACGTCGTTGTTGAGCACGACGGTGAAGTCCGCGTCCAGATGCTCGCACACCCAGCGCGTGCCGACGTTGTTGCCGCGGGCAAACCCGACGTTTTTGCCGTGCAGCAGCACGGTCACGTCCGGGCTCGCGGCGAATTCCTCCGCCAGAGCCGCACCCGTGCCGTTCGGTGAGGCGTTGTCCACGATGACGATGTGCTTGTCGCCTGCGAGCGCGCGGATGCTTTTGACGCAGCTGCGGGTCGTGTTGATGGCGCGGTAATGCAAAATGACGAATGCGGTCATGGTGTCTGTCCTTTCTGCTGCCGGCGGGCGCGCAGGCAGTCGGCGAGGTAATAGCTCAGGTCATAGGGGTTGCGGCTGAGCCGGAAGCTTTTGCGGAAGTGCGCGGCGGCGCGCGCAGGGTCCGTCGGGTGGCAGCGCTTGCCGAGGCGGCGGTTCATCACGGCGTCGCTGTGCGGAAAGCGCCGGTAGAGCGCCGCGTGCTTTTCATACAGCCGCAGCAGGTGGGGGTAGGAGCGCACGACGGCGGAGATGCTGTCGCCGCCGACCTCGGACTCCACCAGTGCCTCCGGCAGGTACACGAGCCGGAAGCGCTCGGCCGCCCGGATGGCAAAGTCCCAGTCCTGATAGCGGCGGATGCTCTCGTCGAAGCGCACAGCCTCCCACACGGCGCGGTGCATGAGCATGGTCTGGGTGCTGGCGCGGTTCTCGGCCAGAAAGTCCTCCAGCGCGCGGCCGGGGTGCGGCGCGTGCACAGGGTAGTAAAATGAGCTGCCGTTTGCGGCGATGCGGTTCATGCCGCAGTAGCACAGGTCGGCCCCAGTGGCCATGAGCAGGTCGTACTGCTTTTGCAGCTTGTCCGGGTGCCAGAGATCGTCGCTGTCCTGAAAGGCGAGAATGCTGCCGTGTGCGCGCTGCGCGCCGAGGTTGCGGGCATAGCACGCGCCGCGGTTGTCACCGTAGCGCACGTAGTGCACGCGCGGGTCGGTGCCTCGGTCGAACAGGCGCTCCGTGCCGTCGGTCGAGGCATCGTCCACGACGATGAGCTCGATGTTCGGGTAGGTCTGCGCCAGCACGCTCGCAATGCACGCGGGCAGCTTGTCCTTTCGGTTGTAGGTCGGGATCACGACCGAGATCAGTTCGTTCATGCGTTGCCTCCGTTTCTGGCCGGATAGGGGAAGGCCGTGCGCATCTGCCGCTTTTTCTCCTCGACCTGTTCCGGCCGGATGCGCCAGCCGTCTTGGATCTCGGCGATGGCGGGCGGCGCGCTCATGCGCAGGTCGCGCGGCCGGTGCTGCACACCATAGGCGGAATAGTAATCATCGAACTTATACCCGTCGCCGAGCGGGCGGTCGGAAAAGACGATGTGCAGATTCGGAATGTGGAAACTGTCGGCCGCGATCAGTCCGTGCAGGCTGCTCGAGAGGATGCAGCGGCACTGCGCGATCTCGGTCAGCACGGTGATGGGGTCGTCCTTGACGTTGATGAATTTTGCGTTTTCATACCGGCCCAGCAGCTCTGTCACGGCGGGGTCGTTCAGGTCGCAGACGTGCGGCACGATGCCGACATCATACCGTTTTTCCGGCAGTGTGTCCAGCAGCTCGTCAGCCAGAATGCCGCCGTCGCCGGTCGGGATGTCGAGCGTGCGGCCGGTCATGCGTTCAACGCTGCGGCGCGTCAGCTCGCCGCGCACGGCGTGAAAGCGCATGTCGCGCTTGAAAAAGCGCCCCTGCGCATCGTCATAGTTGATGAATCCGGAGCCCCAGACGTCCACGTGCGGGTGTGTTCGGCCGTTGATGCATTGCTGCAGCTTCATGAGCAGGTTGCCGTGCAGCTTATACTGCGCCAGGCCGCTGCCGATGGCGCACAGGTCGCCGGTGAGAAACGAGCAGCGCTCGACCCGGTAGCCGAAGCAGCGCTCGATGATGAGCGGATTGAGCAGATCGCCCATGTTGGCGATGCGGGCATAGTACAGATTCAGCGTGTCCGGCATGGCGGTCACCTCCGAGGAAGATCACAGCGCGCGGCTGTAGGGAATGGCATAGAAAAACAGGAAAAACAGGCCCACGCACAGGCCGAATACGAGGTACACCCGCCACAGCCGCCGGTCTTTTCGGCAGGCGGCGGCCTCGTCCGGGCCGGTGGGCGCATCGAAGAGCCGTTCGCGCGCGAGCTGTTCTGCCTGCGTCGGCGGCCGGAGCGCGGAGCCGAGCACTGCGCCGAGCACGCTCAGCACGATGCCGATGAAAAACGCGTCCGCCCACACCGGCGGCGTGATGCCGCGCAGGGCGTAGATCGCCTTCGCGCCCACACAGCCGAGAAAGCCGAGCAGCATGCCAAGATACGCGCCGCAGCGGCTCAGGCGGCGGCTCCACACGCTGCCGAAGGCCACAAGACTCCACGCACCCGCGATGACAGTGCCGCCGAAATACATGATGAGAAAGATGTGCGGGGGATTGAGATACGCCAGCACGAGCACGACAAGGCTCACGGCCAGCATTGCCCAGCGGGAGCGGGCGAGCTTTTTGCGGTCGTCCCCGGTGTCGGGCAGGATGTCGTTGACGACGGAAAAACCGATCAGCGACAAAAACGTCGACGCCGACGAGATACCGGCCGCGCTGATGCCGATGAGCAGCAGCATGCCGATGACCGGCGGCAGCACGTGCGTGGCGGCCCAGATCATGGCCTCGCTGCCGGGGAGGCTGCCGTTGATGTTGCGCACGAACGCGGCGGCAAAGTACAGCGCGATCGTCACGACCATGACGCCCATGGACGACCACACGGACGAGCGCAGGACGACGTGCTCATCCTTTGCCATGAGGTAGCGGCTCGTCTGCCACGGGCTGATGGCCAAGACGAGCGCCCAGACGATGCCGTAGGTCACGGCCCAGACCGTGTTGCTCACGCCGTCCGGATAGAGATAGTCCGGGTTTCCGGCCCAGGAGAGGATGCCGGGCATGGTGCCGCTGCGGGCGAGCGCTTCAATGCCGCTGAACCAGCCGCCGCCCGCGCGGATGAGAAACGGCACCGCGACGAGCGCGGCCGCGAGAAAGACGAGGAACATGATCGTATCCGTCAGCAGCACGCCCGGCGAGCCGGAATAGATCGTGAAGGCGGTGAACGCCAGCCACACGATCACGGCACACAGCCGGTAGTCATAGCCTGTGATGCTGCTCATGAGCGTGGACACGCCCTGAATGGCACTGAGCAGGTATGCGCTCACGGACACGAGCAAAATGACGGCCGAGAGCCGGCGCAGGCGCTTCGAGCAGAAGCGGCGGCCGAAATACTCCGGCAGCGTCGTCACCTCGCTCCGGCGGATGTACCGGCCGAAGAACCCGGCGCCGTAGATATAGCCCGTCGCCTGAATGACGCCGACAGTCACGATGCCGATGAAAAAGCCGGAGTAGACCTCGCCCGTGTCGCCGAGAAAGGCGCCTGTCGAGAGAAACGACGCGATGAGCGACCCGACGATCAGCAGCGTCGGCGCGTTGCGGCCGGAGACGTAGTAGTCGTTCGTATCCTTGACCATGCGCCCTGCGCCGATGCCGACGGCGAAGAACACGACGAGCGCGGCCAGAATTCCCAGGAAATACAGATTCATTTTTTCTGCCCGTCCCCGCGCTTTGGGCCCGTCACGGCCCGGTAGACGAATGCGGTGATGACGATCCAGACGCCAAAGGCGACCGAGAGAACAGCTTCCATACCGGAACCTCCGTGAGACGTTAGTCGAGCTTCAGAAGCACGCGCGCGTAGTGGTCGTTATTGACGAACGGCCGGCCGTTGAGCTCGTCAAACAGCGGCTGATAGCCGTACCCGTCCGTGACCCAGGCGTAGCCGCGGTACTGCGCGGTGTTGAAGCCGGGGATGGTGTTGGCCTCGATGATGAGCGGGCCGTCCGCAGTCATGGTCACGTCCCAGCCGATGTTGGAGATCTTGCTTGCGAGCGGCACGGCGCGGCGCATCATGTCGATGGTTTCCTCCCAGAACGGGAGCTGCAGGCCGGGGAACGGCACGCCCGTGACCGGGTGCGTGTGATAGTCAATGAAATTGTTCTGATCCACGGCGTCCGTGAGCACGACGCCGGTGCGGATGTCGATCATCGCGGTCAGCGCGTCCTGACAGCCGTTGGAGATGTCCTTTTCAATGGCGGTCGTGAGCACCGGGGCGAACAGATATGTCCCGGACGGTGCAGTCACGGTGTAAAAGCGCACGATGCTCACGGCGCCGGGATTGAGCTGTGCGAGCGTCGGGTGCTGCTGGATGTATTCTTCCACGATGCCGCCGGAATTTGCGCGCAGATACGCGAGCGCGTCCGCCTGCTCGGCTTCGGTCGCCGCCGGGAGGATGCGCACGCCCGTGCCCTGACCCTTGCAGTTGGGCTTGTAGACGACCTTACCGGCGTCGCCTGCGAGCGTGCGCAGCAGCGCCGCGTCCACGGCGGACGCCTGTACGCAGCGGCGGCCGTAAAAGTCGGAAAAGACCTTGGAGAAGATGTATTTGTTCATCAGGATCGCGATGTAGCGGCGGTCGGTGAAGTTCTTGCGGAACTCCGCGCGCGTCCAGAGCGTGGATATGGTGCGCTTTTGCGCCTCCGTGCGGTCGTGATAGCCGACCCACTCGTATTCGTTGAGCGAGATGTGGTTGATCTTCTTGGCCTGCAGGATGTCCTTTTCGATCTCGGCGGCGTCCTCGCCGTGCCGGGCAGCGTAATCCGCGGCGAACGCGCGGATGTATCTGCGTGCGGAGATCCAGCTGCTCAGTGTCCGTTTTTGTTCCATGTTGCATTCTCCTGCGTCAGATTTGGAGCTTCCTCAGCTTTTCAAAGGCATCCGCCGGGATGCTTTTGAGAAAATGAGGCGGCAGGGAAGCCGCACGAATGTGCGGCTTCCTCGTTTGCTTAGTAGTTTGGTGTGTCCCATTCATCCGGCACCCAGTCCTTGGGTACCATTGTGCTGCGGAAGCTGCCGTCCATCTCGCGATAGGCCATGCGCAGCTTCTGGATGCGCCACGCACCGTCGTCGCCCTTGACGAAATCGTCGCAGTAGACCAGCCAGCCCTGCAGGACCTCGTTGTCATCATAATAGCACATGTGATCCTCGTACTGAAAGACGCCGCGCGCGTGCGTGTCGTCGATCAGCCAGATCATCGGCTGATGGCCCATGTGCATTGTCTGCATGTCCTTATTGCACCATTTGGCGTTGCGGGCCTGCAGAAGCTTATCCTTGACGGCGAGATGCCCGTTGAGGTAGTAGCGGAAGTCGTCCGTGAACAGCTCCATCACATACTCTTCTTTTTTCATGTCCATGCACCACCAGTAGAAGTACTTGCACTCGGTGATCTTCTGGAGCTGGCACAGATGCTCGGGCGTGTATTCCTGACGGCGGACGTGCGTGATGACTTCCAGCACCATGTCCCGGAATTTGTCGGAAAACGGGATGTTTCTCGTCGCCATGGAATTACTCGATGGTCTCGAAGTAGTCGTAGGACGGATCCTTGACCTTGTCGCGGCCATTGTTGTAGTCGGGCGCGAAGTCGGGGTGCAGGATCATGGTGTTGTCGCCGGCGACGGTGCGCTTGACGACGAGCCACTTGCCGTCGCGCTTCTCCCAGAGGTCGATGTCACGGCAGGGCGC
>ERZ780094.568-NODE-568-length-14343-cov-3.474524_pt1 | contig 14343 bp, 10 predicted proteins | sample MGYA00511174_ERZ780094 | MGnify/ENA primary metagenome ERZ780094 (study PRJEB29588, sample SAMEA2148063) | human gut metagenome | biome: human gut; feature: human-associated habitat; material: faeces | place: Denmark | collected 2008/2010 ...
TGGCGGTAGTGATCGGGTTTAAAAGTGAAGTGAGAAATAAAGTTATAGGATTCGGGTCGCATATCCAGATAACTAATTTGGATGCGGTCAGTTCTTACGAAACCCATCCCATTGTGGTAGGAGACAGTATGATGACTGCTCTTGCTGATTATCCGGAGATAAGCCATGTGCAGCGTTTCTCTACCAAACCGGGTATGATTAAGACCGATGACGCTTTTCAAGGAATGGTGTTGAAAGGTGTAGGTCCGGAGTTTGACCCCCATTTTATAAAAGAGTATTTGGTAGAAGGGGAGATTCCTGTTTTCAGTGATTCAGTTTCTACCAATCAAGTACTTATCTCGAAAGCGTTGGCAACTAAAATGAAGTTGAAACTGGGAGATAAGATATATACCTATTATATACAGGATGATATTCGCGCTCGTCGCCTGACGATTGCCGGAATTTATCAGACGAATTTCTCCGAATACGACAACCTCTTTTTACTGACGGATCTTAATCTGGTGAATCGTTTGAACGGTTGGCAACCGGAACAGGTGACCGGTGTGGAATTACAGGTGAAAGATTATGATAGACTGGAAGATATAACCTATGAGATCGCAACTGATATTGACAACAGGCAAGATGAGTTGGGAGGTGTGTATTATGTGCGTAACATCGAACAACTGAATCCTCAAATCTTTGCTTGGCTTGATTTATTGGATTTGAACGTATGGGTGATTCTGATTTTGATGATAGGAGTTGCTGGCTTCACCATGATTTCCGGTTTATTGATTATTATCATCGAACGTACCAATATGATTGGGATTTTAAAAGCATTGGGAGCCAATAATTTCACGATTCGCAGAACCTTTCTTTGGTTTGCAGTCTTTTTGATTGGCAAAGGAATGTTTTGGGGCAATGCCATTGGCTTGGCATTCTGTATCCTTCAGTCTCAATTCGGATTCTTTAAACTTGATCCGGCGACTTATTATGTAGATACTGTTCCAGTTTCTTTTAATGTTTTACTTTTTATCTTGATTAATTTGGGCACTTTGTGTGCATCTGTATTGATGTTGATTGGTCCTTCATTTCTTATCACTAAGATCAATCCGGCAAGCTCCATGAGATACGAATAATCCTCTTTTTTCCTATCTGATTTTTACTGCAAAAATAATTTGGTCTATTGCGTGATGTGGAGTGAATAATATGTCTATATTTGCGCCCAATTTACTTAATATCCTCTTGTAGGTTTAATTTTTAACCATTATGAATAATGTGTTAATCCTGTTGGATAATCTGGATGACTGGAAACCGTATTATGAGACAAGTAGTGTCCTGACTGTTTCCGACTATCTAAAAAACAAGCCGGTGGAGAAAGACCGGAAGTTAGTTATTAATCTTAGCAATGATTACAGCTATAACTCTGAAGGGTATTACTGTTCGCTGCTAGCCCAAACGAGAGGACAGAAAGTCATTCCGGATGTTGATATCATCAACAAAATGGAGGTTGGAACGGGGGTGCGGATGGACCGTAGTCTGCAAGCCCTTTGTTATCAATGGATACAGAAGAATGACATCAAGGATGATATCTGGTACCTGAATATTTACTTTGGCAAATGCCGGGAAAAAGGTCTGGAACGGATTGCGCGTTTTATTTTCGAGAATTACCCTTGCCCATTGTTAAGAGTGGCTTTGAATACTCATCCCAGAAATCAGATCGAGGGCATTCATTTTCTTCCCCTGAATCAGCTCAATGATGAAGAGCAGGATTTCTTTGCCAATACGCTGGATAACTTTAACAAGAAAATATGGCGTGCACCGAAGTCGGCAAAGGCTTCCCGCTATAGTCTGGCTGTATTGGTCGATCCACAGGAGAAATTTCCTCCCAGCAATAAAGGTGCTCTGCACAAATTGACTGAGGTAGCTAAGAAAATGAACATCCATGTGGAGATGATAACCGAAGATGATGCTATCCGTTTGCTCGAATTTGATGCCTTGTTTATTCGTACTACAACTTCGCTCAATCATTATACATTCCATTTGTCACAGTTGGCTGCACAAAACGGAATGGCTGTCATTGACGATCCGTTGTCTATCATCCGGTGTACGAACAAAGTGTATCTGAAAGAACTTTTTGAGAAGGAAAAGATATCTGCTCCCAAGTCTACATTGATTTTTCAATCCAGCCATCATTCGTTCGAACAGATAAGCGAACAGGTGGGCGCTCCTTTTATCCTGAAAATACCGGATGGCTCTTATTCCATTGGTATGAAAAAGGTGTCGAACGAAGAAGAACTGCAAGCCAGTCTGAAGATACTGTTTGAAAAATCGGCTATCTTGCTGGCACAGGCATTTACTCCAACGGAGTTTGACTGGCGTGTCGGTCTATTGAACGGTGTACCGCTCTATGCCTGCAAATATTATATGGCGAAAGGACATTGGCAAATTTACTGTCACTATGATTCGGGCAGAAGCCGTTGTGGATTGGTAGATACGATTCCTATTTATCAGGTGCCTCGTGTGGTATTGGATACAGCTGTAAAGGCTGCCAATCTGATAGGAAAAGGGTTGTATGGAGTCGATCTGAAAATGGTGGATGATAAGGCTTATGTAATTGAAATCAATGATAATCCGAGTATCGATCATGGACTGGAAGATGCCATTATCGGTGATGAAATGTATTACCGCTTGTTGAATCACTTTGAACAAGTGCTAGAAACAAAACATTATTGATTATGGAGCCGATAATCGTCCGTAAAGCACAGCAGGCAGACATTCCCGCTATTTTGGAAATAGAGTGGGAGTGTTTTCGGGAAGACAGTTTCTCAAAGGAGCAGTTTGCCTATCTGATAAGTCGTTCGAAAGGAACTTTCTATGTGATGATGGAGGCGGATAGGGTGATCGCTTATGTCTCCCTGTTATTTCATGGGGGAACTCGCTATTTAAGAATCTATTCGATAGCTGTTCATCCGGATTATAGAGGAAGAGGACTGGGGCAGGTATTGATGGACCAGACGATTCAGACGGCCGGTGAATGTAAGGCTGCAAAGATTACGCTTGAAGTGAAAGTGACCAATACTTCCGCTATCGGGCTATATATGAAAAATGGCTTTATTCCAACAGGAATAAAGCCATGCTATTATCACGATGGTTCGGATGCTATTTATATGCAGCGATTGATTTAACAATAAGTCTGTCTTCTCACGAAATCCGGTTTATCTTCTCATGAAATCTCCTTTTCCCCGGAAGAAACGGCAGAGTTTGAACTTCAATGACTGTACAGGTTGGATAAGGTCGAAAACAGGTAACGAGAAATAGTATTTTCGTCCTCCACCCATTTCTTTTGCCGTGCGGTTGATAATGACAGCTTGTACTGTAAAGCGCAGTAACCACATCAGGAATGCGATGCCTGCTACTAGCCAGTGGAAATTAAGTATCCCGAATACGATACCTGCTATACAGGCAATATAGAATAACAAACGGGAGAATGTCTCAAATCCCAGGAGGTAACGCTGTATTCCGTGGTAGAATCTGGCAGTAGCCATATAACTAACCTTTTCTTCTTTCCAATCTTTGTAGCGATATACGGGCTGTATCCGTGTGGTAGCGTTGAAGTCTGTTTCAACACGGGTGTTGGCGGAGGTAGCTAGTTCATTAATGAATAAATCATCTTCTCCACGTTGCAGATTCAGGTATTTGGAGAAACCTTTCTGTTGAAAGAATAGTTCTTTCCGGTAAGCCAGGTTGCGTCCGATACCGATATAAGGTTTTCCGGCTAGCGCGAATCCCAGATAGCGCAAAGACTGGAACAAAGTATCGAATGCAGTACGTTTGTGCAACCATCCCTTTGTGCGGTCGTATCCGCTATATCCCAACACAATTTGGGTCTGCGGAGTGAAATTACGTGCCATCAGTTTTAGCCACTGGTTGCTGGCGGGCATACAGTTTGTTTCCGTAAATACCAGCCAGTCATGTTTGCTGGCTTTGATGCCTAACGTTAGAGCCAGTTTCTTATGACTGATATAGCGTGCACTTTCGGGCGTAAAACTATGATAAAGATGAGGATATTTTTCTTCCATCACTCCCAGTATATCCTCGGTATCATCTGTGGAAGCATCATTGATGACAATCACTTCAAATTGTGGATAGTCCTGTTCCAGAATGGCAGGTAGAATTTTACGAAGATTTTCAGCCTCATTGCGTGCACGGAGAATCACGGAAAGTGGAGGCAGTTCTCGTATGAAATGCACCTCTTCTTTGCCTACAGCTTTATTGTGGACATGTATTCGATTGTACAGGCCGAAATAATAAATGAGCTGGATGATAAAAAGAATACCTGCCACCGATAAAAGAATCAGTTCGACAGTATTGAATGTAAATGTTTCCATCAAATTTTAGTGTCGTTTTTACAGCCGCAAAAGTACACAATTTTTCGGTAGTTTCGTCATCTCGATGGGAGGTTATTTCGCAAGTCGAGATATTCTTTCTTGAACATATCCACAAAAAGAAAGAATAATGAAAGCAGCAACGGACCGAAGATGACTCCCATAAACCCGAATATCGGCAGACCGATGACTACTCCGAAAATAGTGATAAGCGGATGTGTATCCGCCATCTTCTTTTGAAGGATGAACCGGATGAGATTGTCCGATTGCGATACGACGATAGCCCCATAGCCAAAAAGCCCGATGGCGTTGAACCAGTCTCCGCTGATGGCAAGATAAGCGGCTACAGGAAACCATACCAATGCCGTACCTACCATCGGAATGATGGTTGCAAAGCAGGTCAGGAATCCCAGCATCAGTATGTTCGGTGCTCCGAAAAGCAGATAGCCTATCATAGCCACGCCTCCCTGGATGATAGCCAGTAAGGGAATACCGATAGCATTGGAACGGACAATCATATTGATTTCGTGAATGACTTCCTGCGTATTGGTTTCATTAAATGGCAGAATGTCATTGACATAAGCTTCCATCTTTTTTCCTCCAATCAGCATGAAATAAAGCACAAAGATCATGACGAACAGGTTGATGGCAAGGCTGCTGATGCTTTCCATTATAATTTGTCCGATACGGGGAAGTATGGACATGATGAATGACAGCGTATCTTTTCCCAATACATCGTATCCTGTTTTCTCTTTGATGAATTCTGCTACCTGTTGAATAGGTGCAATATAGGTCTGTGGATCCAGATTGATATCCTGTAACTTGTTTGCCACCATCCAGACAGTCAATCCCAAAGGGATAAGAAAGACGAAAATCGTTTCTGCGGTAATCAACAGTGCGCTGATGCTTCGTTTCAGCTTTCGTTTTTCTACCAGATGATTCATCTGTCCGCGTACAAGAATGTAGATGGTGAGTGCTCCCAGCAATCCCCCCAGGAAAGGAGTGATTTGGCGGAAGATGATGACTCCCATAAACAGGATGATGACAATGAGGGAATATTTCCAGTATTGTTCTTTGGTGCTCATATCGTGTAAAATTCGTTTATATGATAATAAACACTCGAAGACCGTGAAAGGTTTGTTTTACAGTGAAATGTCGATATGAAAAATTGTTTTACCGGGACGGCTTTCCAAAATAGACAAATGACCGTTGTGGTTACGGATGATTTGTCGGCAGAGACTTAATCCGATACCGGTTCCTTCGGATTTGGTGGTGAAGAACGGAATGAATATTTTTTCCTGCAGTTCATCGGGGATACCGGGACCATTGTCTGTGACGTCGATAGATATATGCTCGTCCCGATATGCATAAATTTCGATTGCTCCGTCTGTTCTTCCGTCTAACGCCTGAATGGAGTTTCTAAGGAGATTGAGCAGGACTTGGGATAGCTGGTTCTCGTCTCCATCCATGTCGATGAATTCCGGCTGACAGGTAAGTGTGAAATGAATCTGATTTTCCTGAAAATCGGTAGACAGGAGTTCTTGCAGATTTTGCAGGAGGGCTGTTAGTGAAAACCGTTTCCTTTCCGGTTGGGGCAGATAGGAGAGACGACGGAAAGATTCGGTAAATTCCAGCAGGCGTTCACTTTGTGCCTGGATGATATGAAGTCCGCGAAGTGTTTTTTCGCTGTTGTCCGGATATGCGGATAATGTTTGCGACAGGGAGATGATGGGAGCAATGGTATTCATGATTTCGTGGGTAAGCACGTGGCTTAGCTTGTTCCATGATTCACTCTCTTTATCATTCAGTTCATTGCTGATATCCTTGATGGATAAGATGGTAATAGTTTCGTTCTGTAATTTCATCTGGTTTTGAGACAGACTAAGTCGTTCTTTCTTCTCTTTTTCCTGCAGGATAGGTTTCAGTTGGTCGTATTGGGCTAGTTGCTGGCATCCCAATAAAGTCAGTGCGGCACTGTTGGCCATCATTATTTTTCCGGAAGAATCCCATGCCAACACACCGCTAGGGACTTCTTCCAATAGCGAACGGTAGAAATGTTCCTGCTTTGAATATTCAGCTTGAGTTCGGATGAGCAGGGCATTGATACGGTTGAGTGAACGATTCAGCATTTCCTGTTCCCGGCTGACATTGTTTTCGGGGAAATAGAGCATATTGTCTTTGTCTTCTATCGCATCGAAGAAAAGGCGTAATTTTTGGTTGAAAGAGTTTAGCTTATTCACTAATCTTCCAATCTGAAACAAGGAGCAGATAACCAGTAATATCCCTATTACCACTCCTTGTTGGGAAATAATGAGCCATAGACCTGTTCCTGCGGTAGCAAGAATAAATAGGATATGTCCTAATGTGGTCCAATATATATGTCGGCTGAATAGCATACGGCTTAGGGCTTAAATCGTTTCAGTTTATTGTAGAGCGTTTGTCGGCTGATACCAAGTTGTTCGGCCGCAGCAGTCAGGTTTCCATTATTTTGCAAGATGGCCGTCTCGATGGCTTGTCGTTCCACTTCTTCCAGATTGGGCACCGCTTGGACTGTCTGTGGTTTCCAAGTCTGTTTCACCAGAATATCTTTAGGACGTATCACGTTGCTTTCGCATAAAATAACCGCCTTTTCGATGGTGTGTTGCAGTTCCCGGATATTGCCCGGCCAATGATAGGAGCGTAGCTTTTCAATCGTTTGCTCATGCATTCGCATTTCCGGTCGTTGATATTTGGAAGCGAAGCGATGAAGAAAAGCATCGATGAATAATAATAGATCATCTCCCCGTTCTCTCAAAGGGGGAATTTCCAGATGGATGGTATTGATGCGATAGAATAAGTCTTCGCGGAACAAACCTTCTTTAATCATCTCCGGTATGTCTTTGTTGGTGGCGGAGATGAGTCGGATATCAACGGGAATCACTTTGTTGCTTCCGATTCGGGTGATATTTCGGTTTTGTAGTACAGTCAGTAGTTTGGCCTGCAATGCAAGAGGGAGATTTCCGATTTCATCCATAAAAAGCGAACCACCATTGGCGGCTTCGAATTTACCCGGACGGCTTTCATAAGCATCAGTAAACGCTCCACGTTCGTGTCCGAAGAGTTCACTCTCAAAGAGCGATTCGCTGATAGCCCCCATATCGACACTAAGTAACTGACGGGTGTTTCGTGAAGATAAGCGATGTATTTCCCTGGCTAACATCTCTTTTCCTGTTCCGTTTTCTCCGGTTATCAGGATATTGGCATCGGTTTTGGCGACTTTAGTAACTACCTTAATTAGCTGTAGCATTGCAGGGGAATGACCGATCAACATTTCTGACTTATTCAGATTTTCATCACCGGATGCTTTCTGGGTTGATTTGGGAGAGTTTTTATGATGGGTTGGACGATTGTTTTGATAGGCTTCCTTTATTTTCTGTATCAGTATGTGGTTATCCCATGGTTTTAGTAGAAAATCTGTTGCACCATTCTTCAGTGCTTTAACGGCTAATTCTACATCACCGTAGGCGGTTAGCATAATAACGGGCAGTGAAGGGCGGATTTCATGGATATGTTTCAGCCAGTACAGTCCCTCGTTACCATTGTTGATTCCTGCTGAAAAGTTCATATCCAGAATCACAATATCAATCGGAGTGGTAGATAAGATGGTCGTGATTTGATTAGGATTGGCAGCTGTGCGGACTGTGCTGAACACATTCTCGAGTAATAACTCCAGTGAGGCTAATACACTCTTATTGTCGTCTACAATTAAAATCGTTCCTGTTTCCATACGCAAGATTGGGGGCTCTGTCCGTTGAATGTTCCTTTTAAGTTTTCGGGTAAAGGTATCTGTTTTTGATTTTCTTTGCAAGGGAGTGTCCAATAATTAGACGTTTTCATACAAAGTTTATGCTGGAATGAGTCAGAACGAGTTAGAATGGGGTAGAATAGAGGGATTCTCTCGGTAATGTCCAATTATTGGACGTTAGGGCGTTTAATTTTTGGACGGTGGAAGAATTATGTAATTTCTATTTGTTTTATAATCAATTATTTATGATTTGTGGCATTGCATTTGCTTTTATCATCCTGCTATCACACAATCATATATTATAAAGGATGAAAAGATTTCTTTTACTACTATTGCTTTCAGTGCCGGTTTTCCTGCTAGCCCAATCCGCTATGAGTTTGGACGATTGCATTCGTTTGGCTTATAAACAGAATCCGGCTGTACGTAACGGAGTTATCGGCATAAAGGAAACGAAAGCGGATTATATAGCTTCTGTCGGTGCTTTCCTGCCGCACATAGTGGTTAATGCGGAAACAGGCAAACGATTCGGACGTTCGCTGGATCCTGACACCAATGGGTATACCAGTGAATCTTTTGAAGAGGGAACGGTGGGACTCGATATGACACTTTCCTTATTTGAAGGCTTTTCGCGTATCAATCAGGTGCGTTTCCGGAAAATGAACAAAGAACGTAGTGAATGGGAGCTGAAAGAGAAACAGAATGAACTGGCCTATCAGGTGACGGATGCTTATTACAAACTGATTCTGGAGAGAAAATTGCTCGATCTTGCTTTGGAACAAAGCCGGTTGAGCGAAAGGTATTTGAAACAGACAGAGGTCTTCGTGGAACTGGGATTGAAATCAGCTTCCGATTTACAGGAGGTGAAAGCACGCCGGGAGGGAGATATTTATCGTTATCAGTCGCGCGAAAATAGCAGTCGGATCGCTTTATTACATCTGAAACAATTAATGAATATCCAGCCGGGCGACACACTCGCTATTCTGGATACGATTACAGCATCCCAATTACCACCATATTCTGTTTCGACTGTGGAAACTCTATACGCACAATCTATCGAAATATTGCCCTCCATACGTATGATTGATTTGAAACAAAAAGCAGCTCATAAAGAGTATGCGATAGCGGGAGGAGCTTTCTCACCCTCTGTCTTTGCTCGTTTCACCGTCGGTTCCAATTATTATAATACAGCTTTCTCGGCCAGACAATTGCGTGATAATATAGGAAAATATGTGGGTGTTGGCATCTCCTTTCCCCTGCTAAGCGGTTTGCAACGTTTGACCAATCAGCGCAAGCTGAAATTGAATATGTATCGGCTCACAAACGAAGAAGAACTTGAAAAACAACAATTATATACGGATATTGAGCAAACACTCCTTTCTCTTCACACCGGATATAGTGAACATCAGCAGGCATTATCACAACTTGACGCTGAAACACTGGTACTGAAAGAATCCGAACGGAAATGGGAAGAGGGATTGATTTCCGTCTTTCAACTGATGGAAGCCCGTAACCGGTTTATTGCTGCCAAAGCAGAACTGGTTCGTGTACGCTTGCAAATAGAAATGATGATGAAACTAGAAAAATATTATCGACAAGGAACTTTTTTATAAACCATTATGGATACACTTATTGAACGAAAACCCGGCATCAATCGCAAACGTCTTTATTGGGTCGGTGGGGTAATGCTCGGACTTGCTGTGATTGCCTATTTTATTTTCAGAGATACAGCTTCTTCTATGGCAGTGGAGAAAGACCGGCTGACAATTGCTACTGTCGAGCAGGCCGAGTTCAGTGATTATATCCGTGTGATTGGTCAGGTCATGCCTAGCCGGATTATCTATATGGATGCCATCGAGGGCGGTCGTGTGGAAGAGCGCCTGAAAGAAGAGGGAGCTATGGTAAAGGCCGGTGATGTGATTCTGCGTCTTAGCAACCCATTGCTCAATATCGGTATCATGCAGAGTGAAGCCGATCTTGCTTATCAGGAAAACGAGTTGCGTAATACCCGGATTAGTATGGAGCAGGAACGACTGCAACTGAAACAAGAACGTATCGGCCTGAATAAAGAGCTTATCGGGAAGCAACGCCGTTATGAGCAGTATAAACGTTTGGTAAACGAACAACTGATAGCACGTGAAGACTATCGCCAGGCAGAGGAAGAATATATAGCAGCCAAAGAGCAACTGGCTGTTATTGACGAACGTATCCGGCAGGATCATATTTTTCGGGAAAGTCAGATAGGCAGTCTTGACGAGAATATACGTAATATGAAACGGAGCTTGGCATTGGTTCGTGAGCGTTTGGAAAACCTGAAAGTGAAAGCTCCGATTGACGGACAGGTAGGAAACCTGAATGCGCAAATCGGGCAATCTATTTCTGCCGGCGAACATATCGGGCAAATCATCACTTCCGACCTTAAAGTACAGGCACAGATAGACGAGCACTACGTAGAACGGGTACTTCCCGGACTTCCTGCCGACTTTACCCGTGACGGAGGAACCTATAAACTGGAAGTGACTAAACCTTATCCTGAAGTGAAAGACGGTCAGTTTCGTACAGACCTCAATTTTATATCCGAACGACCGGAGAATATCCGTGCCGGACAGACTTATCACATAAACCTGCAATTGGGTGATCCGGCACAAGCTATTCTGGTTCCCCGTGGCGGATTCTTTCAAATTACCGGGGGCCGATGGATGTACGTTGTCGATGAAAGTGGTACATTTGCCACGCGGCGCCCTGTGAAGATAGGACGGCAGAATCCACTGTATTACGAGGTGACAGACGGTTTGTCTCCGGGTGAGAAAGTAATCATATCCGGGTATGAATTATTTGGAGACAATGAGAAACTAATACTAAAATAATGAATAATTATTATGATTAAAACAGAAAAACTATCTATGCTTTTCACCACAGAAGAGGTGCAGACAAAAGCATTGAATGATGTCACCTTACAGGTGGAACAAGGAGAATTTGTAGCGATAATGGGACCGTCAGGATGCGGCAAATCCACCTTGCTGAATATTCTCGGTACATTGGATTCTCCGACTTCCGGTTCTTACTTTTTTGAGGGGAAGCAAGTCGATAAAATGACTGAAAACCAGTTGACTGCTTTGCGGAAAGGTAATCTGGGCTTTATCTTTCAGAGTTTCAACCTGATTGACGAACTGACCGTGTATGAGAATGTGGAACTGCCACTTGTCTATCTGGGTATGAAGACTCTCCAACGGAAAGAACGAGTCAATAAAGTGCTCGAAAAAGTCAACCTGTTACATCGTGCGAATCATTATCCCCAGCAGTTATCCGGCGGACAGCTACAGCGTGTAGCCATTGCCCGTGCCGTAGTGACCGAATGTAAACTACTGCTGGCCGATGAACCTACCGGAAATCTGGATTCGGTGAATGGCATCGAAGTGATGGAACTGTTGAGCGAACTCAACCGTCAGGGAACCACAATCATTATCGTCACCCACTCACAGCGGGATGCGAAGTATGCACACCGGGTCATCCAACTATTGGACGGACAGATTGTAGCCGAAAACATCAACCGTCCGCTGGAAAAGAAAACGTCATCTAAAAACGAAACCGTATGATAGGGAATTACTGGAATAGTGCCTATCGGAATCTGATGAAGCGGAAGAAGTTCAGTTTCATCAATATCTTTGGATTGGCAATCGGAATGGCATCGGCATTACTGATGCTAACCTATGTCACTTTTGAGTTCAGCTTTGATAAAATGCACACGAAATATGCCCATATCTATCGGGTGCAAAGTACTTTTCATGAAGGGGAAGTCCTGACCGATTACTGGGCGACCAGCTCTTTCGGATATGCCTCGGCCATGAAAGAGAATCTTGCCGGAATCGAAGATTATACCCGTATCGCTACCCATCTCCAACCGGAGCAGATTGTGAAATATGGCGAACTGACATTACGGGAGAATCAGATAGCCTATGCCGATCCGGGCTTCTTCCGTCTTTTTGATTTCGAACTTCTGAAAGGGGATAAAAAGACTTGTCTCTCCATGCCCCGGCAAGTGGTAATCACCGAACGTATTGCCCGTAAGTATTTCAAAGATGAAGACCCTATCGGCAAAATTCTGATCTTTACCGGAACGTATGATAAAGTATCGTGCGAAGTGACCGGAGTCATGAAAGAAATGCCCTCCAACTCACACATTCATTATAATTTTCTGATTTCCTATGCCTCTCTGCCTCAATATATGCAGGAATACTGGTATAAGCATGAAGCCTATACGTATGTTTTGCTCGATTCACCGGAAAGAAAAGCGGAGATAGAAAAAGAATTTCCTGTGATGGCGGAGAAATACAAGACAGAGGAAGCACTGAAAAATAAGACGTGGGGCGTGTCTTTAATTCCCTTGGCAGATATACATCTCACCCCACAGATAGGCTATGAGACGGAAACCAAAGGAAATCGTTCTGCTATGATCGCCCTGATTTTTGCGGCTGTCGCTATTCTGGTTATTGCCTGGATTAACTATATCAATCTGACCGTAGCACGTTCGATGGAGCGTGCTAAAGAAGTGGGAGTGCGCAGGGTAGTGGGAGCTTTCCGCCAACAGTTGATTTATCAATTCCTGTTTGAGGCCTTGGTTATGAATCTGATAGCTTTCATATTAGCTGTGGGATTAATAGAACTGGTTCTTCCACATTTCAACCAATTGGTAGGACGTACAGTTACGTTTTCTGTCTGGTTCATGGATTACTGGTGGATTTTGCTGGTTCTCGTTTTTATAGCCGGAATATTTATTTCCGGGTATTATCCGGCATTGGCTTTGTTGAATCGCAAACCTATAACCTTGTTGAAAGGGAAGTTTTTGCATAGCAAGTCAGGCGACCGAACCCGTCAGGTACTGGTGGTTGTCCAGTATACAGCTTCCATGATTTTACTTTGTGTTACATTGATTGTTTTTGCACAGCTGAATTTTATGCGCAATCAATCTTTGGGAGTGAAAACCAGCCAGACATTAGTGGTTAAGTTTCCGGGACATACAGAGGGGCAGAATATCAAGTTGGAAGCAATGAAAAAAGCAATCGCGCGTCTTCCTCTGGTCCATCGGGTTACTTTTTCCGGTGCCGTGCCGGGCGAAGAAGTGGCCACATTCCTTTCCAATCGTCGCACCAATGACGCTTTGAAGCAGAACCGTCTTTATGAGATGCTGGCTTGTGATCCTGATTATGCGGATGCATACGGTTTGCAGATAGTAGCCGGAAGAAGTTTCTCCGAAGAATATGGTGATGATGTCGATAAACTGGTGATTAATGAAACAGCTGTACGTAATCTGGGATTTGCTTCCAATGATGAGGCGATAGGCGAGTTGGTAACAGTGGAATGTACTGATGCGCCGATGCAGATTATCGGAGTGGTGAAAGATTATCATCAGCAGGCGTTGAGCAAGAACTATACACCTATCATGCTGATTCATAAAGATAAAATTGATTGGTTGCCCCAGCGTTATATCTCTGTTGTGATGGCTTCCGGAAATCCCCGTGAACTGGTATCTCAAGTGCAAGAGATCTGGAATCAGTATTTTGCGGATTCCAGCTTTGATTATTTCTTCCTCGATCAGTTCTTCGACCACCAATATCGGCAAGACGAGGTTTTCGGAGCGATGATCGGTTCGTTCACCGGATTGGCAATCTTTATTTCCTGTCTCGGACTTTGGGTATTAGTCATGTTTTCCTGTTCCACCCGCACCAAAGAGATGGGAATACGTAAAGTGTTGGGAGCTTCCCGCTGGAATCTTTTCTATCAGTTGGTCAAAGGATTTTTCCAGTTGATTTTGATTGCAGTTGTTATAGCTCTTCCGGTAGCTTGGTTTAGTATGAATGCCTGGTTAAGCCATTATGCTTTCCGTACCGATCTCAAAGCGTGGTTCTTTATAGTACCTGTATTGCTGATGTTGTTCATTTCATTTGTGACAGTGGCTTTCCAGACAATGAAAATAATAATGAGCAAACCTGCTCGTTCATTACGATATGAGTAATCTCTGAATCTACTCCATCGGATATTCGTTAATATCCGATGGATTTATGTTAAATGTTAACGAAACTGTTACTTCTATTAAACCATGTTATAAGATACGCTACTTGAGCCTGAAAATTTGGAGATATGCAGAAAGTCCGTATCTTTGCAATGTGTTTTTCATAGTATTAGATTTAAGGTTAACAA
>ERZ780094.602-NODE-602-length-13832-cov-7.240909_pt1 | contig 13832 bp, 18 predicted proteins | sample MGYA00511174_ERZ780094 | MGnify/ENA primary metagenome ERZ780094 (study PRJEB29588, sample SAMEA2148063) | human gut metagenome | biome: human gut; feature: human-associated habitat; material: faeces | place: Denmark | collected 2008/2010 ...
CCCACAGCGCCACGACCACGACCGCGCCGCCGGAAGCGATGCGCAGCCATGTGTTCGGGATGCGGCTGGCAAAGAGCCGCTCCGTGCCGTGCATGGTCACGCAAAAGAGGATGCTCATGAGCGAGCACACGGCGGCGAGCGCCGCCACGCGCAGAAGCAGCAGCTTCGGCACGGCCGGGAGCGCGAACGTAAACTGCGTCGGCGCGATGCCGAAGGCGTTCGAGATCGCGAGCGCGGCGAGCGATGCGACGATGCACGGCACGAGCGCAGAGTAATAAAACACGCCCACGCTGATGACCTCGAGCGCGAAGATCGTTGCCGTCAGCGGCGTGCCGAACAGGGCCGAGAACACGGCGCTCATGCCGCAGAGCGTGGCGATGCGCATGTCCTTTTCATCGAGGTGGAACAGCTGCCCGATGTAGCAGCCGAGGCTGCCGCCGATCTGCAGCGCAGCGCCCTCGCGCCCGGCGCTGCCGCCGAACAGGTGCGTGATGACGGTCGACAGGTAGATCGCCGGCACGAGCAGCAGCGGCACCTTGTCGCCGAAGTGGATGGCGTCGATGATGGCGTTGGTGTTTTTGTTTTCCATTTTGGTCAGGCGGTAGATGGCCGCGATGAGCAGACCGCCCACGGGCAGCAGCCACAGCAGCCACGGGTGCGCGGCGCGGAATGCCGCCGCCCAGTTCACGCTCAGGTGAAAGGCCGAGCCGACCAGCCCGCCGATGCCGCCGGTCACGCCCGCAATGACGAGCCACTTGAGAAACGTGCGGATGAACTGCCACATGGTGCGCGCTTCCCGTTCGGCCTCTTTTTTCATATCGTCCACGGTGATGGTTTCCTTTTTGTGTGTATTTGCGCCGCAAACGGGCGCGAACAAACGTACTATACAACAGAATTTGCAGAAATTCCACCGCCATACTTGATTTTTTTCGCGGGATTGGTTATAATCATCCGTGCGTTCGTGAAACGCGTCCATGGATAGGTATCGAAGTGGTCATAACGGCCCTGACTCGAAATCGTGGTCGCTACTCGGTAGCTCCCTGACCGGAATCCCTTGATTTTATGGAGTTTTTCGGGTATTCTAAACTTAATATTTTTGCTTGTTCTCCCCATCAGTTCTCCCCGTTTTCCGAGGTGCTGATGTTGAGATAAATACGGAGCGGTATCGAAGTGGTCATAACGGGACTGACTCGAAATCGTGGTCGCTATCGGGTAGCCTCCTAAGCGAAAACCCTTGATTTTACGGGGTTTTTCGGGTATCTTTAACTGAATATTTTTCTTTGTTCTCCCCATCAGTTCTCCCCGTTTTCTGAGGTGCTGATGTTGAGATAAATACGGAGACGTATCGAAGTGGTCATAACGAGAACGACTCGAAATCGTTTGATCCGCAAGGGTCCGTGGGTTCGAATCCCACCGTCTCCGCCAGAATGTCCGCCAGTAGCCGGTTTTCCCGGCTGCTGGCTTTTCTTTTTTAGTTCGGAGCAAGTCCCAAACCATTGAGCATCGCGTCAGCCGAAGTCAGCTTCGAGCTATAATCCAGATGTGCGTAAATGTTTGCCGTGGTTGAGAAGTCGCTGTGACCAAGCCATTCCTGAATCTGCTTCATGGGAACACCGTTTGCCAGAAGTAACGAGGCACAGCTATGTCTCAAGTCATGATACCTGATGTGTCTCAGCCCATTTGCCTTGAGCAGCTTCGGAAAACTCTCAGTAACATAGTGAGGCTTAATCAGATCACCAATCTCGTTTACGCAAACATAACCGATGTAGTCCTTGATGTAGCTGCGTCCGCACAAGCGACGGTTTTCCTGCTGTTCTTCTTTTAGGGCGAGAAGTCTTTCTCTCATGAAAGGAACAAGCGGGAGCGTTCTCATACTCGATTTGGTCTTGGTGGTGTCGGATGCAACCAGAACGCGCTTGCCGTCCAGGTCACAAGAAGTAACTGTGTGACGGATGGTGATCGTGTTCTGCTCAAAGTCAATAGCATCCCATTTCAGACCGATTGCTTCACTCCGGCGCAGACCGTAGAATGCGCCGAACAGAATCGGAAGCTCAAGTTTCGTTCCTTTAGCTGCTTCGAAGAGAGCGTTGACCTCATCGGCATCATAAAAGCTGCCGACATAGCGATCCTTCTTCGGACGCTCAACCTTATCTGCCGGGTTTACATCAATCAGGTCAATTTTCACGGCATACTTGAGAGCCTTATGAATGTTGGCATGATAATGGATGACCGAGGAAGCACTGACGCGCTGGAGCTCCTTCATATAGAACTCCTGAATGTCCTTTGCGGTCAGATTCTTGAGAGTGATCTCCTTTTCACGGAAGTACGGTGCGACGACCCTTTTGACCGTGGTCGAGTAAGAAGCAAATGTCGGGACTGCAACCGAGCTTTTGATAATGTCGAGCCATTGTTCCATGTAGTCCGCGAACAGAATGTCCCCGTTCATGACCTTCGGCTCTTCGGGATTGAAATTGCGTCGCGCATCCATCAGGATTGCTTCGGCGCGTTTTTTGTTTCCCTTAACAGTAAGTCCGGTAGAAATCCACTTGGTCTTTCTTTTTCCGAGAGAATCGGTGTAGTTCAACACGGCGTAATAATATCCTTTTTTTTCGCGGAGATGTCCTGCTACCATTTATTATCCTCCTTCTTGCGTAGCAGTAACACCTACCTTATACCGGGATCCTATTATACCAGAACCGGGTTCGAATTGGAGGACCTACTGACGCACTTTTTTGTAAACTTTTCGAGTCCAAATCTTACGCGTTCACTGTTTCTCCGCAGCCGATGCAGAGATAAGTGAAAAGATGAGCCTTCGGAATACGATAGGCTCTGCCGACCTTGAGGCTAAGGATTTTGCCTTCGCGCAGAATACGATAGCCGGTCTTTGTGCTGATGCTGAGTATTTCACACATCTGCTCAATGCTCATCACATCGGGATAGTCTTTCAGCATGAGCTTATAGGCATCGCGCTGAGAAATGGTTGATGCGGTATTCACCTGTCTCACCTCCGTTTATTTGTTTTTGCTTTATCAGCAAAAGGATAGGCAGCAGTCGGTTGACAACTGCTGCCCATAGTTTTTGATGATAACTTGTGTTCCAGCATATTTGCAGCTCGCGCCCCTGCTGAATAGGGAATGCTGCGGACTACCACCGGTAAAGCAGTATCATGGGACTCTCACCCCTCCGAGGATCGCTCCGAGCCGCCCCATCAAAGATGAAACGGAAGTATCATTATACCCAACTTCTCCATCATGGCGATCAGCCGCACCACACGGCTGTTTAGTCTCTCTGTTGATCGCTCGCTCCGGTTGGAGGTCATGGCGGCAGAAGACAAGTCGCTTCGAGAAAAGAGGAAAGATCCGCAGCACTGACTATTCAGTTGTCAAGGAACCGCGAAGCGGCGATTAAGCCTCTTCAAAATACAACGGACATTTTTCATCAGTTTTTGGGGGTCTCCTTAAAAAATATTTTTGCTTTTTTCTGAACATCTCTCTTGGCTTCAAAAACAGTAGAGACATCAATACCACGAGCCTTGCTGTAATCCGTCATGCTCATGCCGCCAAGTAAACAGTAGAGATATACTTCAAGCTGACGTTCGCTCAGAAGTAAACGGAACTCCTGCTCCATAACGGAAGTGAGAACTGTTTCTTCCAAATCGTTCGGGTCTTCCAGCCAAGCAGGACTCATCTCTTCTGCTTCCTGCATACTGACAAAATCAAGCGAAAGAAGAGTTGCCGTCTTATCCTCATCCTTGCAACCGGCAATAGGTACTCCGGTCTTAGAGCGTCTGAGCTTCTTTTCCTCGTTGCGGAGAACTCTCATGGTTTCTCTGCTGACCTCGCATACTTCGCCGGTGAGCTTCACGCGCACCATGCACTTGCCTTCCTCCGTAGTCCAGAGATCGTAGTCAAATTCGATAGGGGTTTTCATTGTCTTGTCCTTTCCGCTGGCGCGGAGCAGCGGATGGACGAGACAAAAATAGAGCCGCATGACGGTGAGCTTGAATCCCATGCCGATAAAACAGAGTCCGAAAACTCTGTTCATGCGGCATTAGGAAGACTCACCAATCAGCGGCTCCACAGCACAGCTATCATAATATTTTGTTGTATGTTATTATCTCCGGCCTTTCAGACGGAGTTTTAACCTTCTCATGCTGAGAACATCAAAGACTGTCTCGCGTCCACAAGCCTTACATTTTGCTTGGACATGGCCTCTTGTGTCCTCAAATACGGCGATGGAATTATGCCCACAATAGGGGCATTTCACCATGCGCATCTTTTGACTTGTTATGGCGCGTCGCGCCCTCTGTATCTTTATCTGCATTTCCGGCGAAGGCTCGGAAACCCGGATGTTTCTGCTCACAACCACACCTCCAACGGATCGTCATACTCCGCAAAGGGACGGTCCTCGATGTAACCGAGTTGTCTCAGCCGGATAATGGCTGCGGACTTGGAGACACCAAGAGACTGACACAGCAGAGTCAGGGATAAACGATCAATATAATTAAACCTCCCCTCGAAGTTCTTGAGGACACGACCACGGGCAAATTGCCTCATGGCAATGTCGATTTCCTTTTGGGGCATCAAAATGGCAGCGCCTAACACATTTGCTTGCCATTCATTCCAATCCTCCCGGGTCTTGAGATCACGGAGCGAATACGCCGCTCTGGGAGCATATTTGCTTTCGTGCGTTCTCTTATCATTGTCGCTTTCCATCCCGAACAGGATTTGATGAGCGCATTCATGGGCAAGGGTAAATCTGCGCTTCCCGCACAAAGCATAAACCTGTCCAGGCCGAATAAAGCTCAAATCCAAAAGAACCTGATTTGCTTTCAGCGGGATTGTCCGCTTAACGCCCTGTTCCTCTATGGTGTACTCTGTATCGGCATAAGCAGTCAGCCCACATAGGCTTCCGTCAGAGGATAGATGCGCAAATGAAACGCTCAAGCCGAGATAATCCTTGGCAAACTGGTCAATCGGTGTTGCCTGAGCAGTTGACCTCTCATTGTCTGCATCTTTCCCGAAAAAGAACTCATTGAAGTCCTTGGTCACGGCTGATGCTATTTCTTCGATCTGCATATGGGATAGAATCACGAGCAGCCCTCCTTTGCTTCTACGAACCATTTATCACCTTCATGAAACAGGTAAGCCTCCTTTCCATGAATCATAACGGTATAACGGATGCCGCCACCGCCAACCTTCTTGGATGTGGCGCGGCATTTGTAACGAAGCTCATCAATCTCGAAGATGCGGCCGTTCCTCCACCGGATAAACCGGGGACGGATTGTGCCTTCTTCATCGACATCAAGATTGACTGAGACATACGCTTTCCTACACTGCATCTCCATCTTCAAACTCACTCCCGTCTTTCTACTGTCGGCTGATGCCGCCGAAAGTCTGATCTAAGATGCTGCGGCAGCTTGTCCGCCGAAAAAGCACCTTGATTTGTAACTTTTTCTTGTATTTTTGCTCACCCTACTTGACATGATGAGCAATTCACGGTAAAATATGAGCAGTTGAATTGCTCAACAATAATTATACGCAGTTGAAGTGCCTTTGTCAATAGATATGAGCAATTAAAAGTCGCAAACTTTTTGTGAACAGGAGTGATTACCAAAATGACATTCGGAGAGAAGTTCAAGATTGAACGAGAGAAAAAAGGAATGACACAGCAGGAAGTGGCCGATGCTCTGGGAATCAACAGGCGCATGATCACCCGATATGAAAATGGTATTTCTTTTCCCCGCACGAAAGACGCATATCGAAAGATCGCTGCCTTTTTCGGCGTGGATGTCAACTACCTTCTGACAGATGATGAAGAGTTTGTAGTGGAAGCATCTGAGCAGTACGGTTCTCGCGGCATGAAGCAGGCTCAGGAGCTGATTGATGGGATGTCCGGCCTGTTTGCTGGCGGTACACTCTCCGAGCAGGATAAAGATGCGGTTATGAAGGCATTGCAGGATATTTACTGGGAGTCCAAAGCCCGCAATGTTGAGAAGTACACCCCAAAGAAGTACAAAAAAAGCAACGGTGAAGCAGGGGCTTGATGCGTCTGTCCGTTTTATTGTACTTGTGCTTTGATAGAATTATATTGGAAACCTGTAACACCGAGGGGGTGAGCGTTCCGTGATTATCCGCTCCGAAGAAATCTACAACAAGGCGCAAAACATCGTGAGAAGCTGCGGAACAAGGGACACCTTGAAGATTGCCCGTGAGCTTGGTATCTATGTGCATTACCTTGATAATCTGAACGATCTTCTGGGGATGTATACATACCGGCATAAGGAACGGCATATTCTTCTGAACTCGAAAATGGAGGAAATGGTCATGCAGATGGTCTGCGGACATGAGATCGGGCATGATGTTTTCCATCGGGACCTTGCAAAAGGCAACAATTCCTTGCCGGAGTTTGTCCTGTTTGATATGCGTTCAAAGCCGGAATACGAGGCCAATGCTTTTGCAGCGCACCTGATCATCGACGATGATGAACTTATCGAAAATATGCAGCAGGGCTACGATGTCGTGCAGCTCTCCGCAATGATGAATACGAATATCAATCTCATGCTGATCAAGCTCCACGAGCTTAACCGCATGGGCTGGCGGCTGAATCTGCCCTATGTACCCCGCTCTGACTTTCTCAGGAATGTCAAGCCGGAGGGCTGATGCCAACTGGGAGGATGCTATGAAATATGTTCTGTACCGCTCTTTTGGGAGCATTGATAAGGATGTCCGCAAGCATGAGCTTGTTGCCGTCGAGTACGGAAAGGACATCAACGAAGTGACTGACGCGCTGATAAAGGCTGCTGCCAATGATCTGGCCGGTATGCCGGAATATGAGCATTTTGAGACGGCAGCATTCGCGCCTGAGCCGATCAAGGATTTTCGGCGTGTTAAACGCTATCAATATGAAATGATGGGAATTGTCTATCCGCAGTACGCAGAGAAGAATATCCTGATTGAATACGGTATTACAGAGGCAGACAAATAAGAAAAGAGCAGGAACACAGTATGGAGAATATCGTTTTTGACCGAAATTATGAACTCACATCAGAAGACAATGGCTATGCTGATGCAGTCTACGAAAAGGCTATAGAACCGGATGGATTCTTCGCCTCCTTCGGGAAGAAAATGGATGCTATACCCAAGATCATTGTGCCGGAGGATCAGGCGAACTATGAGTATCTGCTGGAACGCTGTGATCAGTTCGCGCAGGATCATCACGGACGGATTCACGCTGTTGTGGACTATCAGCGCTTTCATTCCGAGATCAACCTGTATCTCAGGATGATTGAGTTTGACTGCGAGGAAGATATGTCCCTGCTGAAGGACATTGGAGAAAGGGCGCATTATGTCTGCATTACGCCCGAAGAAGGCGGAGGTTTTCGCATTCACATCATGATCAACTACTTTCAGGAGTTGATGACAGACGAGCAGTGTGACTATCTGAAATACGAAACCATCATGGAGAATGCGGAGCTGGCCGATTTGCTGCAAATACCCGGACTGACACAGGAGCAGATGGAAGCCTCGCTAATTATGAAAGATATTCTTGACCGTTTTGATGCAGAAACGAAAGTAGACAGAACTACGGCATTCAAGGCTGTGCTTGATCATATGGGACAGACCCCGGAGGAAGGCATGGATTTGAACCGTATGATTGCTCTTCTTCAAAAGCTGCTGGATGCAGTGCTGAATGAGGAAGACGAATAGATTTGGAGGAACAGAAAATGAGCAGAAAATTAGTTGCATACTTCTCTGCAACCGGAGTGACCGCAAAGGTCGCTGAAAAACTGGCTGAGGCCATCGGTGCGGATATATACGAAATTGAACCGGCAGTACCTTACAGCAGGGCTGATCTTGACTGGCAAAACGCAAAATCCCGCAGCAGTGTTGAGATGAGCGATCCGGCCTCTCGTCCTGCTATCGCCGGTAAGCGGGACAACATGGATGACTACGACACAATCTTTATCGGCTTCCCGATCTGGTGGTATGTGGCTCCCCATATCATCAATACCTTCCTTGAAAGCTACGATATGACCGGAAAGACAATCATTCCGTTTGCAACCTCTGGCGGAAGCGGCATGGGAAAGACCAACGAAAGCCTTACTCCGAGCTGCAAGGGTGCGAAATTGATCGAGGGCAAGGTGTTCAAGTCTCGCACGAACTTATCAGAAATTGCCATATGGGTAGATAATCTCAAGTTCTGAGTTGAGGTAAGGCGAATGGATTTCGATAACAAAGTCGCAGTTATAACAGGCGGCGCTCATGGTATCGGTAAAGCGATTGCCGAGTCCTTCCGCAGCGAGGGCGCATCAGTTGAAATTATTGACATCGCACCGGGAGATCACTACATCGGAGACATCAGCAGAAAAGAAACATTAGAGGCGTTTGCTTCCTATGTTCTGGATAAGCATGGTCATGTGGACTACCTGATCAACAATGCTCTTCCGCTAATGAAGGGAATTTCCGAATGCTCCTATGAAGAGTTTCAGTATGCCTTGTCTGTCGGTGTCACAGCTCCCTTCTATCTCAGCAAGCTCTTTTCTGAGCATTTTGGCAAGGGCGGCGTTATCATCAATATTTCTTCATCCAGAGATCGGATGAGTCAGCCGCAGACCGAAAGCTATACAGCGGCCAAGGGTGGTATTGCGGCGCTGACCCATGCTCTTGCAGTCAGCTTCTCTGGAAAACTTCGTGTCAATTCCATTTCTCCCGGCTGGATTGATACGGAATACCGCGAATACGAGGGAGCGGATGCCGTTCAGCAACCGTCAGGACGGGTTGGAAACCCGATGGATATTGCAAATATGGTCTTATTCCTCTGCTCTGAAAAGGCCGGGTTTATCACCGGAGAGAATATCTGCATTGACGGTGGTATGACGAAGCAGATGATCTATCATGGAGATCATGGTTGGAAGCTGGAAATATAGGAGGAACAAAGTATGCCTCTTCATATCGTCAGAAATGACATCACAAAAATGAAAGTGGACGCAATCGTCAACGCTGCCAACTCATCGCTTCTGGGCGGTGGTGGTGTTGACGGCTGCATCCATCGTGCTGCAGGACCGGAGCTGTTGGCTGAATGTAAAATGCTGGGCGGATGTGAAACCGGCAGCGCCAAGATCACGAAGGGCTATAAGCTGCCCTGTAAGTATGTGATCCATGCTGTAGGTCCCCGCTGGCGGGATGGCAAGCGTGGTGAGCGAGATAAGCTCATCTCCTGTTATCAGACTTCTCTTGCTCTGGCAAGGGAAAACAAATGCGAGACAGTTGCATTCCCGTTGATCTCTTCCGGTATTTTTGGCTATCCAAAAGACCAGGCACTCAGAATTGCCATTGATACGATCAGCGAGTTCCTGCTTGAAAACGATATGACCGTCTACATCGTCATCTTTGACAGGAAGGCATGCCGGACAAGATAGCCATGTCTCTCAAGTTCTCTGAGCGCGGAGAGAATAGCGTCGGGACCTTCCTTGCAGATCGCAGACAAGCCGCGAGTTGAAAACTTCCAGCCGTCGTTAAACGACAGCATTTTTGAGAGAAGACCGACTGCCTTGAGGGACAGGTTTTTGTCTCTTAGATGGAAGTTCGACATAACCGTGTAGTTACGGCTTTTGTTTACGCGGTAGACTGCCATGCGATCAGCTCTCCTTTGGTAAGAGAGCTGCAAGTTCATTCTGCTTTTTCATGTACTTGAGCCGAATGATTTCTTTGCCCTTTGGCGTGAAATATGTCTGTGATCCTGTGAACGAGAAGGTCACGAAATCACGGACGATGAATAAGCCCTCGTTGCTTTGCTTGTTGTACGGAAGAAGCTGACCAGAGGGAGATCGGAACAGGAATTTCTCTTTGAGAAGAAACTGGACGAATTTGCGCTCCGGGATTTTAAGCTCCTTCGCCGTCGTTCGGATATTGGTGCAGTCATCCGGATTGATGAAGGCATCAAAATAGTCTGCTTTGGGCTTCGCTTTGGATAACTCAGCTTCCAATGCCGTAGCGCGTCTTCTTTCTGCAAGAAGCGCGTCTGCAAACTCAAAGATGACAGCGGGATCATTTTGAATGCGCTGCAATAACGGCTCGGACAAATAACCTCCCGTCTTTCGGATGGCGGGGATGACCTCATGAGTGACCCAGCGTTTGAAGGCTTTGGCTTCGGGTTTTCGAGAACTGAGAATAAGCGAGTAAAGGCCAGCTTCGTTTACAAAAGAGAGTTTGGATTTGCCGCTTGCAGCACTATCATTTGAAATGATAGTGGTAAATCTCTCGTCTTCCTCCAGTCGGCTAAGAGCTTGGGGAGCGTTCTTGATCTCCAATGCTTTACACACATCAGAAGCGGCAAACCAAGGTTCGCCATCAATCAGCGTTATGCGGACTGCGCCAAACTGTTCATTCTGAAATACTTCAATTTTGTTCTCCATTTGATTTTTCCTTTCCGGCAGCAGTGCTGTATGTGTTTTCGTTTCGTGTTGATACGGGGACGAGGTAATAAGGGCATTCCTCAAAAACGCAGGACTGATATTTCCAATAAGGGCGATGGAATCTGCATGACCGGCATTCCGGGCAGATTCCATCGCAGCCGCTATCGTAGTGGTTATACGGCGTTTCTTTCATCATTGCCTCAAACGCCAATGAGCATCCTTTCGGGTACATTTTGCTTACCTCCATTTTGTGATAGAAATAGAAAAAGCCCCGTCATTGTTCTGCTACGCGCAGTGCAATAACGGGGCTTGCCGTGTATTAAGTTTTTGCAGGAATTACAGAAAACTTACGGTTTACTGTTTGGACAAAATCAGCGAAACACCATTTGAAAGGGATATTATATCAAGCAACTGTGAATGCTGCGTGACATCATTCATCAATCTGGTCAAAGAAGCTGCTTATCCAATTTTTTTAATTCTTTCAAGAAAGTCGAAACGAACAGTAGATGTCGCCAAGATTTTCTTTGTATGCCGCATGAGTATGGCGATATAAGAAACTCCGCAAGACCGATTTTAGGAATAATAAACTTTCCTGAAATTTTGAAGCCAACGAGCTTCTTGGCATTACACCAACGATAAATTGCAGTGCTGCTGTAACCGGTTATTTCCATTGTTTCCTCAACAGACAGCAAATCACCATAAGAGGCAAGTTCTGTTCGTGCGTATTCTTCAAAGAGCTTTTTTTCAATCTCCGATAGACTACTCAACTCATATCTGAATGTATTTCGTGATCTCCGATAACCTGAACGATCTCGATACCAATGGTCCGGTGCGCCATATTTCTCAGGATGTATTTCACGGTCAATCAAATAAGTTATTACATCGTCGGTACGGATTGTGTACCGGCGTGTTTTTTTGCCAGTGTCCTTACAGGGGACTAATCCGTTTTGTAGAAGATGAAGGGCTGTTGCTTTGCTGATGTGAGCTATCCGATAGAACTGTTCTTTGGAGATCGTTTCAGGATAGGCTCTGCGGATAGCATCATATTTTTTCTCTGTTTCAGTCATGCTGATAACCACCTTTTTAGGTATTCGGTACAAGGTAGGTGTTATCTGCATTTATAGGGGTTTGTTCTCCCCCTGTTCTCCCCAAAATCCCTTTCAAAACTCGTTTTCTCCCCTGAATCGAGCAAAAGAGGGGATTCATTCGAACTCCTTTTATATCAAGGTTTTTGGGCGTTTGACACCCGAAAAGCCTTGATATTGCTCACTTTTTCGAAGTCCTTCATTGTCCGCTAAGTTCCTCTATTTCCTCTAAAGTTCCAAAGCCTGACTATGACTCGAAATCAGGTAGTCGCGCAAGCGGCTCGTGGGTTCGAATCCCACCCTATCCGCCAGAAAGTTCCGCCGCGCTCCCAGCAGAAGTGCGGCGGATTTTTTCTATCTAGCCGCATGGACGATTTACTGTTATTTTTGTAAAGATGACAGGTATTTTCGATAATATCTGACAAACATTGTAACTGTTGCGGTACATGCCAGTGTATCTGTAATCGGCTCTGCAAGGTAAACGGCAACGACCGGATCCGGCAATATAAGAGGCAGCAAAAGAATCAGTGGTACTAATAAAAATACTTTACGCACAAGTGCAAGAAACAGGGATGTTTTTGCGTTTTCCAAAGCCACAAACATAAGCTGACAACAAATCTGCGCGCCCATGACCCATAACATAGCAAAGAAATATCGAATCATGGAGCTGCTGTATTTCGCAAGGGTTTCATCCTCTGCAAAAATATTGGGAAACAAGGTCGGGATTTGCTGGATCACAAGCCAAGGCAAAACAGAATAGGTCAAGCCCGTCTTCAACACCAATTTACAGCATTTTCGTACACGTTCCAATTTCCCTGCGCCAAGATTATAAAAGATATTCAGCCTCCTCAGTTTATGATAGCCGCAAGGTTTTGGCTCCCTGCGGCTATCATTGGTTATTTCATGATTTTCAGTAACAGCGCATTGACATCTTCGGTCGGTTTGCTCTGCGTGACCAGCTGTTTCGGAACCCCAGGAACGCATATTTAGCGAGCCGGAACTCTTCCGGATTTAATTCAACAATTCGCTTATCACTTTTGCGTCTGAACATACGATAAAGTTCAGATCAAGGGCGATAATTCATTCTCGGACGACTATCCCGGCTGTCCTTATTGCAGCGGCTATGGACTGACGCTGTGCGCATGCGGCCACCTGAGCTGCACCATTTTGAGAAATGACATTTTCACTTGTGAATGGTGCGGAACACAGGGGAAAATCGGGGATTATTCCGGGGTGGAGCGATTGCCGCCGGGACGGACTGCTGAATGACGAAGCACTTTGAACAAGCAAGATGTGTATAACCACAAGACTTCTTTTGAATCCATCGCCTGGCGAACAATTTTCGGCATACAGAAAAGCCTGACGCTGCGGCGTCAGGCTTTTCTCTTTTTAAAGGAGTTTCAGCACCCCGTCGCCGTAGTCGGCGCAGGTCGCGCCGTCCGGCCGGCCGGTGATGACGACCGGGCAGGCGTCGAGCGCCGCCTCGAGCTTATCCGCCGCGGCCGCGCGGCCGATGTGCCGCAGGAGCATGACCTCCGCGCGCAGGATGCTCTGGGGATTGGCATAGTCGCCCATGCCGCGCTCGATCATGCGCGGGGCCGAGCCGTGGATGGCCTCAAACATGGCGTAGCGGTCGCCGATGTTGGCGCTGCCCGCCGTACCGACGCCGCCCTGCAGCTGCGCGGCCTCGTCGGTGATGATGTCGCCGTAGAGGTTCGGCAGCAGCAGCACCTGAAACTGTCCGCGCACCCGCTCGTTGACGAGGTTCGCCGCCATGATATCAATATAATAATCATCAACGGTGATCCCGGGATAGTCGGCGGCCACCTCGTGGCAGAGGGCGGTGAACTTGCCGTCCGTCTTTTTGAGGATGTTCGCCTTCGTGACGACGGTCACGCGCGTCTTGCCGCTGCGCCGGGCATAGTCGAACGCCGCGCGGGCAATGCGGCGCGTGCCGGGGTCGGTCGTGACCTTGAAGTCCACGGCCATGCCGGGCAGCTCCACGCCGCGGCTGCCGAGGGCGTACTCGCCCTCCGTGTTCTCGCGGAAGAACGTCCAGTCGATGCCCTGCTCGGGAATGGTCACGGGGCGGACGTTCGCGTAGAGGTCGAGCGCGCGGCGCAGCTTCACGTTCGCGCTCTCGAGCCCGCCGCCCATGGGCGTCGTCGTCGGGCCCTTGAGCAGCACGTCGCAGGCCGTGATTTCAGAGAGCACATCGTCCGGCACCGCCTGGTTGCAGGCCAGCCGGTTTTCGATCGTGAGGCCGCGGATGCGCCGCAGGGCGATGCTGCCGCGCGCGATCTCGTCGGCGAGCAGCGCCTCGAGCACGC
>ERZ780094.623-NODE-623-length-13508-cov-4.422136_pt1 | contig 13508 bp, 13 predicted proteins | sample MGYA00511174_ERZ780094 | MGnify/ENA primary metagenome ERZ780094 (study PRJEB29588, sample SAMEA2148063) | human gut metagenome | biome: human gut; feature: human-associated habitat; material: faeces | place: Denmark | collected 2008/2010 ...
ACGCGCGCCGCGCAGGCGCTGGGCGGCATCGACATTCTGGTGAACTGCGCGGGCGTGTTCCCGCAGGCGCTGATCGAGGATATTACCGATGAGGACTGGTCGCGCGTCATGCGCATCAATCTGGACGGCGCGTTCTATGCCTGCCGCGCAGCGGCGCCGTATCTCAAAAAAAGCGGCAAAAACGGACGCATCATCAACCTCTCGTCGCAGGCGGCGCTCAACGGCACCGCGCACGGCGTACACTACGGCGCGTCCAAGGCGGCGCTGCTCGGGCTGACCTATTGCCTTGCAAAGGAGCTGGGGCCGGACGGTATCACCGTCAACGCGATCCTGCCCGGACGCATCGACACGGAAATGCTCGCCTACGCGACGCCGGAACGCCGGGCGCAATGGCTGCAGTCCACGCCGCTCGGACGCTTCGGCGACACGGCGGATATCGCAGAGCTTGCCGTGTTCCTTGCCTCGGACAAGGGCGGATATATCACGGGTGCAAAAATCAATGTCAACGGCGGTCTTTCGACCGGCTGAACAGAAAGGGGAGCAGAGCATTATGAAAGCAGTTGCAGTTGGAGATCTTCTTCTCCCGGCCTCGGTCTTCGATGAGACGATCCGGTCCGCATCGTGGGTCACGGCGTATGATTCGTTTGACTGGGACGTGACGAAAAAGCGCGACGAGCTCCGCAATGTCGTGCGCAGGATGGAGACGGGCGGTTCCCGCGCGTTCCTGCCCACGCAGGAGGAGCTGGAGCGTCTGAAGGACGCGGAGGTCATTCTCAGCCATCTGTTTACCATCCCGCGCGAGGTGTTTGAGGCCGCGCCGAAGCTCCGCTACATCCTCTCGGCGCGCGGAGGCGTGGAAAATATCGACCTGAAGGCCGCACACGAGCACGGCGTCAGCGTGATCCACTGCCCGGCGCACAACGCCATCGCCGTCGCGGAATACGCCATCGGCCTGATGATCGCGGAATCGAGAAATATCGCGCGCGCCGACCGCGGTCTGCGCAGCGGCACATGGATCGAGAAATACCCGGATTCCGCAGCCATTCCGGAGCTGCGCGGCTCAAACGTCGGCATCATCGGCTTCGGTACCATCGGCCGTCTGGTCGCCGAGCGGCTGCAGGTCTTCGGCGCGAAGATCCTGGTCAGCGACCCGTTTGTCCCGGCAGAGGCCGTCACAGCAGCCGGCTGCGAGCCGGTCAGCAAGGAGGAGCTTCTGCGCCGCAGCGATTTTGTTACCCTGCACGGGCGCATCGGCGCGGGCGACCCGCCGATCATCGGCGAGCAGGAGCTGCGCGAGATGAAGCCCACCGCAGTGCTCGTCAATACGGCGCGCGCCGTGCTGGTCGATATGGAGGCGCTGTATACCGCGCTGAAGGAGCACTGGATCATGGGCGCGGCGGTCGATGTGTTCCCGATGGAGCCGCTGCCGAAGGACTACAAGCTGCTCACGCTCGACAATATCACGCTGACGAACCATCGCGGCGGCGACACGATCAATTCGTACATCAAGGCGCCGGAGCTGCTGCTGCAGCAGTTCGACGAGCTGCTGACGACCGGCACGACCCGCTGCCTGATCCAGTAAAGCAGCGTAAGTATTTGGGCAATATAGACAAAATTTGCGCTTGATTTTGTACGTGATAAAAACGAATTACCCATCTTTAAAACGCATTTTACTAGTTTCGACGGGTTTTGGCGTGCTAGAATAAAAACACCCCGAGGCGAAAACACACCGTAATGAGCAGCCAGAGGCTGTGCATTTAATAAAATCAGGAGGAAAAACAAATGAAAAAGGTTCTCGCATTGATGCTTGCGCTGTGCATGGTCTTCCTTATGGCCGCGTGTGCAGGCACCACCAAGACAGACTCCACCACGGCGCCCGCGGACAACGCGGAGACTAACACGGAATCCACTGAAAAGAAAACCATCGCATTCCTTCCCCCTGCCATGATCTCTCCGTACTATGCATCCTGCATCAACGGCGCGAAGCCGCAGGCAGAGGCTCTGGGCTATGAGCTGCTCGTCTCCGCACCCGACTCCGAGAGCGACTATGCTTCTCAGGTCCAGCTGGTTGAGGACATGATCGCCCGCGGCGTTGACGGCATCATCATCTGTGCCATCAACACCGACGCCATCGTCACCGCTGTCAAGAAGGCCAATGAGGCCGGGATCCCCGTCGTCATGTTCAACGTTCAGGACGAGCTGGCCGACGGCAAGGTCGACTGCTATGTCACCTATGACCAGCGTGAGGGCGGCGCAAAGGTCGCCGATTACATGGCCGAGGTCGTGAACGGCGCCGAAACCAATGTCGCCATCATCGAGGGTCTGCCCTCCGAGCACACCACGGCCCGTATGGGCGGCTTCTCCGACCGCGTCGCCGAGAAGTACCCCAACATCCATGTTGTCGCGTCTCAGAGCGGCGACTGGGAGCGTGAAAAGGGCATGAACGCAGCTGCCAACATGATGCAGTCCGTTGACATCGACGCCTTCTTCGGCCTCTGCGACGAAATGAGCCTCGGCGCTGTGCAGGCTGTCAAGCAGGCCAACGGCAAGCAGCTCGTCTTCTCCTTCGATGGCAACCCCAACGCGGCGGAAGCTGTCAAGTCCGGCGACCTGATGTGCACGCTGTCCATCGGCGGTCTGAAGACCGGCGAGGAGTGCGTCAACATGATCGACAAGATCCTCAAGGGCGAAACTGTTGACAAGTTCTTCACGATCGAGACGGAAGTCATCACCAAGGACAATGTCGACGCGTATCTGGCAACCTTTGAATAATCCGCATCGCTCACTCTGATACTCCAGCGGGGATATGCGCTGCATATCCCCGCTGAATCGAAATTTCCGCCATCGTGTGATAGGAGAATGCCAATTGTCTGAAATACTGAAAATGCGGGACATCTCAAAGCGGTTCCCGGGCGTTCTGGCGCTCGACAACGTCAGCCTCAGCATTGAGCGCGGCGAGGTCCACGCGCTGCTGGGCGAAAACGGCGCAGGGAAATCCACGCTTATGAAAATTCTGTCCGGCGCATATAAGAAGGATGCCGGCGAGATCATCTTCGACGGCCAGCCCGTCCAGATCAACTCGCCGAGACAGGCGCAGGAGCTTGGCGTCAGCATCATCTATCAGGAGCTCAATCTTGTTCCGCAGCTGAGCGTTGCGGAAAACATCTTCCTCAGCTCGCTTCCGATGAAAAACCCCGCGTGCATCGACTGGAAGCGCGTCTACAGCGACGCGCAGACCATTATCGATTCGCTGGAGGTGGATATCAACGTCAGAAGCAGGATCAGCAGTCTCGGCATTGCGCAGCAGCAGATGGTCGAGATCGCAAAGGCATTGAATCATCAGGCCAAGGTCATCGTCATGGACGAGCCATCCGCGCCTTTGACCGATAAAGAAACCGCAAAGCTCTTCAAGACCATCGCAAAGCTGAAGTCCGAAGGTGTGGCTGTCATTTATATCTCGCACCGTCTGGAAGAAACGATGCAGATCGCGGACCGCGCCACCATCATGCGCGACGGCAAGACGATCACGACCGTGAACGTCAGCGATATCACCATCGACGATCTCATCCGCGGCATGGTCGGACACGATCTGAAGGAGCAGTTCCCCAAGCGCGACTGTCCCATCGGTGAGGTCGGTTTCCGCGTGGAGGGGATCAGCCGCGAGGGCATCCTGAACAACATCAGCTTCGAGGCCCGCAAGGGCGAGGTCGTCGGGATCTGCGGTCTGGTCGGCGCAGGCCGGACGGAGACGGCGCGGGCCATCTTCGGCATCGACCCGAAGGATGCGGGCCGTGTGTTCATTGACGGCAAAGAGGCCGTGATCCGCAAGCCGCTTGACGCGATCAACGCGGGCATCGGCTTTGTCACCGAGGACCGCAAGACAGAGGGCCTGATCCTCTGCCGCGACTGCAAGGAAAATATCTCCATCGCCGCGCTGCGCGACTTTGTGCGCAGCGGAAAGCTGAACCTCCGCAGGGAACAGAAGAGCTGCCTGGACTACGTGGAAAAGATGCATATCAAAACGCCGTCCCTGCGGCAGAAGGTCGTCAATCTTTCCGGCGGCAACCAGCAGAAGATCGTTCTGGCCAAGTGGCTGATGTCGGACGCGAAGGTCCTGTTCCTCGACGAGCCGACGCGCGGCATCGACATCGGCGCGAAGGTCGAGGTATACAATATTATTAACGAGATCGCCGCAGCAGGCAAATGCGTGATCGTGATCTCCTCGGAAATGACGGAGCTCATGGGCATCTGTGACCGGATCGTCGTCATGTGCCGCGGCGCCATCACCGGCGAGGAGCGCAAGGGACAGTTCACGCAGGAATCACTGATGTATCTGGCTACGGGCGGCAGCGCCGCTGTCTGATGCAGGAAAGGACACTATAAAGATGAAACGTTCTCTCAAAAGCAGTATCAAATCTCTGAATATTCTCGGCATTTTGCTTGCCTTCCTGGTTCTGTGCGTCATTATGGCTATCGCATCCCCGGCCTTTTTGAAGCAGACCAACCTGCTGAATATCCTGCAGCAGATCTCCATCAACTTCACCATTGCCATCGGCATGACCTTCGTCATCCTGATCGGCGGCATTGACCTGTCCGTCGGCTCGATCACCGCGCTGACCGGTATGTTTGTCGCCATCATGATGAAGAACTGGAACATCCCCGTCGCTCCGGCCATTATCATCGCGGTTCTGAGCGCCAGCCTGCTCGGCCTCATCAACGGCGTGCTGATCTCCGGGCTTGACCTGCCGCCGTTTATCGTGACGCTCGGCATGATGGAGCTTGCACGCGGTATGTCCTACACGGTCACAGCCGGTCAGCCGATCTATACGCTGCCCGCAGGCTTCCTCGCGATCTCCGGGCGCGTCCGCGGCATTCCGCTCGTTGCGCTGCTGATCATGATCGCGCTGTTTGTCCTGGCCTACTATGTGCTGCATTTCACCCGCATCGGCCGGTATGTCTACGCAGTCGGCGGCAACGAGTCGTGCGCCAGACTCTCCGGCATCAACGTCAAGGCCATCAAGCTGATCGTGTACACGTTCTCCGGCTTCTGCTGCGGCATCGCGGCACTGCTGCTGACGTCCCGTCTGGACTCGGCAGTCCCGACGAATGCCGAGGGCTATGAAATGAACGCGATCGCGGCTGTCGTCATCGGCGGTACGTCCATGAGCGGCGGCGAGGGCAGCCTGATCGGCACGGTCATCGGCACGATGCTCATCGGTGTCATTGCCAACGGCATGAACCTGCTGCTGATCCCGACCGGTCCGCAGCGTATGGTCACCGGCAGCATCATTGTCATCGCCGTCATTGTCGATGTGCTCCGTAAAAAAGCCAACAGCAAATCGAAATAAGGAGATACTATGCAGGAAACGACTTACAGCCGCTGGCTGATCTCGGATATGTACTATCCGTCGGAAAGCATCGAGGGTCCCATCAAGAGCCACGAGGCCATCTGTGTGCTCAACACGAACGATCAGGACGCCGGGCTGACCATCACGCTCTATTTTGAAGACCGCGAGCCCATGCAGCTTGCGCCGCAGCGCTGCCCGGCCCGCCGGAATGTCCACATCCGCATGGATGAGGCCAGAACCGCGGACGGCTCCGGTGTACCGATGGATACGCCGTATGCCGCTGTCGTCGAATCGACGCAGCCGGTCGCCGTGCAGTATTCCCGCGCCGATGCCAGACAGCGCGCGCTGGGGATCATGACGACCATCGCGCAGCCCATGGGCTGAGAAAAAGCAGGAAACACAGCGCGGCCCGGCAGTTTGCCGGGCCGCAGCCATAACAGGGAGGTACGATATGAATTCCTTTATCAAAGAGAATGCGGCGGATCTGGAGGCGTTTTCCCGTATGTCGCAGTGCGCGGGCGCACGGAACGACTATGTGCAGGGCGGCGGCGGCAACACGTCCGCGAAGCTTGCAGGCGGACTGATGGGCATCAAGGCCTCCGGCTACTGCCTGTCGGATATCACGCCGGAGACGGCCTACGCGGTGCTGGACTACGAGGCGTTGCGCCGGTTCTACTACGGCAATGAGTCAGAGCAGCTTGCAGACGTGGAGAAGCAGGGCTCGGCCTTTGCCAGGGAAAACACAAAGCAGATCGAGGGCCTGCCCACGCTGCGTCCGTCCGTGGAGGCGGGCTTCCATTCGATCCTGCGCAAATTTGTCTGCCACACGCACAGCGTCTACGCGAACTTCGCCTGCTGCTCGACCGCCTGCCGCGAGATCGCGGAAAAGGCGTTCGCCGGTGCGGATTACAGCTGGGGCTGGGTGCCGTATACGGATCCCGGCGCAAATCTGACGTTCGCCATCCGCCGTGAGCTTGCGCGTGTGGAGCACGCGACGGGCCGCGTCCCGGCTGTGATCCTGATGCAGAACCACGGGATCATCGTCCACTCCGACAGCGCGGACGAATGCCTCCGCATCAACGCCGACGCGAACGGCCGGCTGGCCGCCCAGTTCGGCAAGGCAGGAGATTCCTTCCCGAAGGTCGCGGTAAAGCCCATCGCAGACGGACTTTACGAGGTCGACGCACCGGCCCTGACGGAGGCGCTGCAGAGCGGCCGGTATGATTACCGGACGCTGATCGAGTCTCCGCTGTACCCGGATCAGATGGTCTTCCTGATCGGCACGCTGTTTGAAAACAAGCCGGAGCTGGCAGAGGGCGAGGCCTCCGTCGAGTTCAGGACCGGCAGAGTCCTGCTGCGGATGAAGGAGAAAAACGCACAGGTCGTCGCGGAGACGCTGACGGCGGTTACGTTCATCATGGATACGATCCGCGAAAACGGCTATACCGTGTCCACAATGGGAGAAGCGGCAAAGCGCTTCATCGCCAACTGGGAAAGCGAAAAATACAGAAAGTCTCTCGCAGAAAAGGCATAAGCATACAGGCCTGCTTCCCTCAGGCCAGGTTTGTCCATGCCGGATAACGGGGTTGCAGCGAAACAAAATCGCTGCAGCCCCAATGTTTTTACAGGGAGGTGAGAACCTCGCAATTTTCCGGCACAGCAGACAAAACGCCCCCCCGCGAGCCGCGTCAGCGGCTGCGTGCATGATCCGAACACGAGAGAGCAGGGATCAAGCAGGAAAACAAACGTGCGATCCAGCGTATCCATCACAGTTTCTCTGCTTTGTGCTTCGGACGATTTGCTGCCGTCCAGTTCTTCGGGTTGGTATCATCCGGGGCAGGACCGGCAAGGATCGCCGCATAGTGCGCTGCCTTGTCATCCATATATTTTGCGGTTGCCTTTGCTTCCTCCACACGCTTATAGGCTTCCTCGCGCTGCTTCAGGATAATGGCGTACCTTGCCCGCAGGTTTTCCTCGGATTCCTCCGCAAGGCACAGCCGGCAATACGCCTGAATGTCCTCAATGGAGGCTCCACAGCCCTTCAGACATTGGATGCCCTGCATCCAGTTGACGGATTCCTCATTGAACATCCGGCGGTTTCCGCCATCCCGTTCACAGGGCAGCAATCCCTTATCTGTGTAGAACCGCAAAGTGTGCTCCGTGACCTCGAACATCTCTGCCATCTGCCTGATCGTATAATACATGGCTGCACCTCAAATTTTCTCTTGACTTCGTGTTACTCGAACTTGTTACAATCATTATATCGATGATGTATTGCTCATGCATGACCCAGCAAAGAATAATGTTATCTTGAGTATGTATGTGTCAATGAGATTGGCGATCTGATCAAGCCCCACTACGTCACAGAGAGTTTTCCGAAACTGCTCAAGGCAAAGGGAATGAGACAGATCAGGTATCACGATCTCCGGCACCCGTATGTCAAGCACACGACAAAAATTTTTAGCTTGCGCTTGATGGATTTTCAAGCGCAGGCTTATCCTGATGCTCGGCGAAAAACTCGCGGAGCTTGTCAGCTTCATCGGGGAGGACAAAGCCAAAGCCCTGTCCGTCCACTCTGCAATAGAAAGCGATTTTCATGACTGCCACCTCAATCGAAAATGTCTTGGATTTTATATGCGATCTCAATGCGCTTATCGGGGTACACCAGCACCCTGTCGATCAGCAGCTCGGCCAGCTCGGTGGTCAGCGTGTCCGCATCGAAAATCACCTTGGACGCTTCCTTGCGGCTGTCTTGCCGTGCCTGTTCGTCCTGCTTCTGTTTCGCCTGTGCCAATACTGCGGCATAGGCGTTTTTCGTTTTCAGCAGCAGCTCGTCACACGCAGCCTTTTCTGCCTTGTAGGTATTCAGGTCGATCTCGCCCATGAGATAGCGTTCATACAACGTGCGCTTGCCGTCTTGCAGCGTCTCAATCTGCTGCTCATATTCGGCGCGTTCCGGTACGGAAGCATCCACCCGGAGCGTACCGTCAGGGGCAAGCGGTGCGGCGGCTTCCATTTGCTTTTTCAGCGTCAGGAATACCGCCTGTTCCAGCTCTGCGGCGTTCAGACGCATCTTGTAGCAGCGGCTTTCTACGTCCGCCTCGGAATGGCGGCAGTAATAATACGAGGTTTTCTGCATGGTGCGGGACAGCGCATGACCGCAGTAGCCGCAGAAGGCTTTGCCTTTCAGCGGGTAGTCCCGCTTTTTCTTGTTCGGCTGGGAAAATCGGAGCTGGCTGGCCTGCACGGTATCAAACACAGCTTTCTCAACGATGGCCGGGTGATGGTCGGGGATGATGTACCATGATCCTCTGTCCTTTAGGCGGCTTCTGGTGCCGCCTACTTCGAGAACTGCCCGCTTGCCGATCACATACACACCGGTGTAGCGTTCGTCCTCCAAAATGCGGAGAATGGTGGATGCACTCCAAATCCCGTGGCAGCGGGAAATATCGTGGGTATGATTGCCGTGCGCCGCTTTGTACTGGCCGGGGGTAGGGATGCTTCTGCGGAACAGCTCCCGTGTGATGGCGGTGGCGTTGATGCCCTCGGCGGCAAGCTGGAAGATGAGCTGCACAATGGCAGCGGCCTCCGGGTCAGGCTCCATTCTGCCATCGGCGCTTTTGCGGTAGCCGTAGGGACAGATTTTGCTCTGATACTCGCCGCGCTGCATCTTGGCGTACTTGGCGCTCTTGGTTTTAATGGACATATCGCGGCTGTAATATTCGCTGATGAGATACTTGAACGCCACGTCCATGCCGCCGGTGTCACCCTTGAATTTGCTGCTGTCAAAATCGTCGCTGATGGAAATGAAGCGGGTATGGAACAGCGGGAACACGCGCTCAATGAAATAGCCGGTTTCAATGCTGTTTCGCCCGAAGCGGGAAAAATCCTTGACGATGATGCAGTCGATCTGATTGGCCCGCACCAGCTCAATGAGCTTCTGTACTTGCGGACGCTCAAAATTTGTGCCGCTGTACCCGTTGTCGATGAACTCCATAATCTCCGCGTTCAGAGCTTCCGGCATGGAAGCCGCGTACTCGTGGAGGACAAGGCTCTGATTTTCAATGCTCAGGCTGTCATATTTGTAGTCCTCAATGGAGAGGCGGATGTAGAGGGCAATTACATATTTCTGCATTGTTCCAGTACCTCCGCATAGGTTTCAAACTCACTCTGGAAACGGTAGCGCACCGTGATCTGCTTAGCCAGAGCCATACGCCAGTCAATGCAGACCAGATAAACAAAGACTGCCACGGGGAGCAGCAGGTTGGAGATACACTCCGGGATCATGTGGGCCAGTGGCAACTCAATCGTTTCCACCCGGTCTACCAATACGCTTTTCAACTTACCCACAGACTCTCCGATAACTGTCCCCAGCGGCGCTTTCATCAGCCGCTGGGCAAGGGTCAAACGAATATTCTCCAAAATGGTGTATGCGGATATGTGGGATAGGCTCGTTGAAATACCATAGAGCAAGAAGCGTATCGCATAAGCGCCAAGTCCGATCCAGCACCATTTCCAAACCTCTGCCATCACAGGTGAACCGTCGATAAAGAGTGTGATAATTTGGTAAACACTCCAATAAGGTATCAGTCCGGCAACCACACTGATGATTGCACATAAGACGGACAGGACAATCTTGCCCCGGCACTGTGAAGCAAAGGAAAACACAATAGAGATCCAGCTTTTCTGCTTCATTTCCTTTCCTCCTTTAGCAAAAAATTAGAGAGCACCAATCTCTTTGGTACTCTCTAAGTATTACAGGTATTCAATTTGTCTGCCACTCTGCGAAGCCTCGTTTTGCTCCATTTAGATTTTTATTTTTCGATATTCCAGCGGTGTTTTCCCTTTGACTTTTTTGAACGCTTCGGAGAATTTGCTGGTGTTCGTATAACCGACTTTTCCGGCAATCACTGTAATCGGTTCATTCGTTTGTGTGAGAAGGGACGCCGCCAGGTCCATCCGATAATTCCGCATATAGGTATAAATAGCGGTGCCGTAAACTCCCTTAAAGCACTGCTTTAGGGCAGAAGTAGAAATATCAAACTTTTCAGATAGTTCCTCCATTGTGAAGTGATGTTCTGGCTCCTCCGTCATAAATGCCATGATTGCTTTAACTTTCTCTACCTGTGTTTTATAAAAATAGGGGCGCTCCACACCTAAAACCGTAGGGTCTACTGTCTTGAGCGTGACCAACAGTTCTAATACCTTTACTCTGAGATATTCCAAGCGGATATTTTCCGGCACCTGGTAGAGTTCCGAAATCACATGGTCGGGAACGGAATTCCCGTGCATGATAAAAGGCCGAGCCTTTAAGGCAAATTGGTGTTCAATCTGTTCCAGATTGATAGAAAATAGGGACAGAAGCTCTCCGAGACTTTCCGCAGCTTCGGGAACAGAAATTGTAATTGTAATCCCGTGGTAATGACTTACGGGAAAGCTGCAATGGTTGTTTTCCGTAGCAGAACTGTCCAGCATAATATCGCCGGACGCAAGATAAAGATAAGCACCATTGCTGACTTCCCACTCAATGCGTCCCTCCCGGCAGTGATGGATAGAAATATAGTGAGTGTTGTCGAAGCGCCTCGGCGGGCAACTTGCCATGTGGAAATCATTATATATAACTCCAATTCCGGGATACACCTCATAGTAGGTTGCTGTTCCATCTCCTGTTTCGTTTTTCATCTGATAAACGGAACAGGATTCGTCCCGGCAGAGCAAATTCATATTTTGCTGCGAAAAAAACAGGTCGCTTCTGTTCAAACTGGGATCACCTCGATTCAATAAAAAAGTTTTTGAGGAGCTGAAGCCCTGTGGCATCCAGCGCATATTGTTCCTGTACCACACCGTGTTCCAAATGCAGAACATGAGTGCAGCAACTGACGATCAGCTCATAATCGTGGGTGATAACAAGAGAGGTCTTTCCCATCTCCTGTATCGTTATGAGTTCATCGGCCACTTCCTTCATGTGCTGTAAATCCAAGCCGCTGGTAGGTTCATCCAGCACTAAAACCTTACGCTCGGAAACAAGGGCGGCAGCAATCGCCACTCGCTGCTTCTGGCCGCCGGAGAGCGCCATCGGATGCCGCTCCTTAAACTGCAACAAATCCAATCGGTCAAGAATTGCATCCGCCTTATCCGAAGCTGGCTCCGCCATGCTGATGAGCATTTCTTCCTCTGTGCTTTCTGTAAACAACTGATGGTTGACATCCTGCATGACCATATAGCACAGGGACAGCCTCTGTTTTCTATTATACGTTTTCCCATCCACTTTCACAATGCCCTTACAGTGTTTCTCTAATCCGCAGAGGCACCGAGCCAAGGTTGATTTTCCAGCTCCGTTATGGCCGATCACCGCGATAATGCCCGCCTGCGGCAGCGAAAGACTGTCAATATTCAGCGCATCCCTTTGCTTTGTATAAGCAAAATGAAAGTTCTCACACTCGATAGTACCGCAGCTTATAGCAGAATGTGCTACCACCGGGAACGCCCCCAGGTCAAAAGGCCGCAATCCCATTTTTGCCTGTTGCGCTGCGGACAGTTTCAAGGCGTCCGAAGCCAGATAATCTTTTTCGATTTTTCCGTTTTTCAAATAAATAACACGGTCTATCAGCTCTTTCAAATAATAGAACCGATGTTCCGCAATAATAACTGTTTTCCCTTGCTGTTTCCAAATCTGGATCATCCGGCGCAAATCTATTGTGGCTGACATATCCAGATTAGAAGATGGTTCATCCAGGACAATGATGGGCGGATCACTGGTCGATACCGAGGCGCAGGCGATTTTCTGCTTTTCCCCACCGGAAAGAGAAAAGATATTTTTCCCCAGCAGGTTCTCCATCCCAAACTGCTCCGCAGTCGATTTCACCCGCTGAATGATTTTTTCTTCAGGCAAGCCCTGATTTTCACATCCAAAGGCCAGTTCGCTGGTAGAGTCCACCGTAAAAAACTGCGTGCGGGGATTTTGAAAAACGCTCCCCACATATTTTGCTGTTTCATAGAGTGGAAGTCTGCTGATGTTCTTTCCATCCAGCAGGACTTCACCGCTTAACTCGCCCTCATAATAATTTGGGATCAGCCCATTCACCAACCGGGTCAGGGTTGTTTTTCCGCAGCCAGATTGTCCACACAAAAGGATAACTTGCCCGTCCGGGATGATTAAGTTAATGTTTACAAGCCCGCCGGCATCCGTTCCCCCGGCATATCGAAAATTGATGTTGCGAAATTCAATCATAGGCGCCTTCCTCCTAACAGATAAAGAAACCGACCCAACAGGGTATCGCCAGCAGGAAGAAGAAAATGTCCAAAGGCCCAAAGCCGATTTTACATATATTCGTCCGTTTCTGCGGCGCTCCAAGCCCTCGCGTAAGAGCAGCCGCAGACAGTTCTTCTCCGATTTTGGCAATCGAAATCATCAGAGGAACAATCCGATATTCCAGCATCTTCATGGGACTGCGGAAGGTAGTAATGCCGCGCATCTTCATAGCGTCCCGAATGGCTGCATATTCCTCTTTGACTGTGGGGAAAAATCGGAATACCACCGACATAGGGATCACGATTTTTTGTGGAATGTGCATCTTCTCCATCGCAGCAACAAATTCACTGACCGTTGTCGTACTCACCAGATAGTATCCCATGATAAATCCAGGGAGCATGTGCGTATAGATCCCGACTGCGGCTCCCAAGATAAAATTCCATGTGCCCGTGAGCAGTGGTAATACCGTTAATTCCAACGCAAACAAAATAGCGTATGTAACTGCAAATCTGGCTGCGGCCCCCCATTTTCTTGAAAGGAGCAGGAATACAATCGGGCACGCCATAAGGCACGGGCGAACCAGATTCATAAATCCGCCCGTGCCGCCGGTAATCATAATTGTGCTGACAGTTACAGTCAAAAACAGTTTTGTCCTCGGATCGGTGGGAATAACGGCTTTGTTTTCAAATTTTAGCGTTCCAACCGCCGCATCCATCAGGCAATCCCTGCCTTTTCAAAGTGTTTCTTCAAGACAGCTTTACCAAGAAGTGCGCCTAAAATACCGCCGATGAAGGTGACAACAAACAGAACCGGATATGTCCAGCCAGGAGTATAGGACATATCCAGCAACGCGGCACCGGCGTTTTCCTTATCAGTGAGCCGGTCGCCGCGAATCTCCATGCCGACAA
>ERZ780094.635-NODE-635-length-13369-cov-3.909268_pt1 | contig 13369 bp, 9 predicted proteins | sample MGYA00511174_ERZ780094 | MGnify/ENA primary metagenome ERZ780094 (study PRJEB29588, sample SAMEA2148063) | human gut metagenome | biome: human gut; feature: human-associated habitat; material: faeces | place: Denmark | collected 2008/2010 ...
CCTGCTGATCGGCGACAAGGTTTTCGACTACGAGGGCCGCTTCGCCTATTCGTACGATCTGGCCGCCGAGTGGAAAAAAGCCACGCGTCTGCCCTTCGCTTTCGCCGTCTGGATCGCCCGCAAGGGTGTCGATCCCGATCTGACCGAAGGGTTGCAGCATGCGCTGACTTTCGGCATCGAACACACGTACGAGGCCGTCCTCGAACACGGCTTCGACCGCAAACCGTACGATGCGTACGGCTACCTAACGCAGAATATCGACTATATTTTCGACAATCAGAAGCATAAAGCGCTGCAAAAGTTCTGGAACTCCGGCATCAAGGTGTCTCCGAGGGCCAATCCCGGCTGAAGAGCTTAGCGGACGGTCGTCCGCCTCTCTGCCGAACAGGATTATGAACTTTAAGAAGGAGAGCGTTTTATGATTACGATTTACCTCAAGCAATACAACAAGATTATCCGCAATGCCGACACGAAGCTCTTCGACGAGCTGGGTTACGACGACATTTTGTGGATCGACATGCTTCTGCCCACGATCAAGGAGCAGAAGGCCGTCGAGAACTTCATGGAGATCAGCCTTCAGACCAAACAGCAGGTCGAGGAGATCGAATCGACTTCGAAATACTCCGAAGACGAGAATGCCATCATCTCCAACTCCAATTTCTTCGTGCCGACGGGCGACACGTTCATCGTGGAACCCGTGTCGTTCATCATTTCGAACGAGGGCGTGCTGGTTTCGGTGCGCAGTGCCGAATTCCGGACTTTCCGCGAGACGGAGAAGCGCCTGCAGATGAACTACCGCAACTATTCGACGGGTTATCACCTTTTCATTTCGCTCTTGGAGGTGCGCATCGACTTCGACGCCGACCTCGTGGAGCTGATCGCCAAGCAGGTCGCGGCGCTCTCGAAGGACATCAACTCCGAAGACTCGATCGACAAGGCCGTGCTGCACCGTATCAGCGCCCTGCAGGAGAGCACCATGTCGCTGCGCGAAAATATCTTCGACCGCCAGCGCGTGCTGTCGGGCATCCTGCGCTCCGAACGCTTCCCGAACGACATCTATCCGCGCTTGCAGCTGATGATCAAGGACGTGAACTCGCTGATCAACCATGCCGACTTCAGCTTCCAGCGTCTGGACTATATTCAGGACGCCGCGCTGGGTCTGATCAACATCGAGCAGAACGAGATCGTCAAGATCTTCTCCGTGGCGGCGGTGATCTTCATGCCCGCGACGCTCATCGCGTCGATCTACGGCATGAACTTCAAATTCATGCCCGAACTGGACTGGACCCTGACGCTCTCCAACGGCTGGAACATTCCGCTGGGCTATATCTTCGCCATCGGCCTGATGATCTTCTGTTCTGCGCTGACCATCTGGTACTTCAAGTACAAGAAGTGGCTCTGAAGACACGCCCGCTCTGCGGGCGCGCTCCGGCCTTTCTTTCCCGTTACTCCACCAGCCGCACGAAACAGGCGTCGCTTACGTCGCCGGCGTTCCAGTCCGATACCAGAAATGCGTTGTCGTTGAAACTGTTGAAGTCGAACGTGGAGACGTTTATATCCCACGCCGAAGTTCCCGAAGCCGACTGTTTATTGAGCCAGTAGATCGCTCCGAAATTGGTGTAAACGGTGTAGAGCATCGGGCGGTAATGAATGTCCGACGAGGTGTAGAGCGCACCTCGGTTGGCATAGCGCAGCACGCCGCGTTTGCCGCCCTCCTGCGTGCAGTTCTTACGCCGGCCGTATCCGGCGACTCCGGTTGGAAAGAAGAGGTTCGCACCCTCTCCGCCTGAATTCGTACTCCCTTTGGGGTTGTAGACGAAACATCCGCGCATGCCTTTGTTCTTATTGCTTTCGTTGTAATAGGCGTAGCTGTAAATGTCCTTCACGTCGAAAGAGGTTTCGGTGGATTCGTCGTCGTAAAGCACGCCGTATGCGAACTGGCAGTTGAGTTGCAGGGTGTGGAAATCTTCGTATTCGGCTACATGGCAGTTGGAATTGCCGTTGATGGTCTGTTTGCGGTCGCTGAATCCTTCCGAAGCGCGGGGCCTGTTCGTGATCTGCGTTTTTCCCGCGACCTCGGTCCATGTCCCCTTCTTTTTCGATTCCAAGGGAGCCAGATCGAACTCGGTCGTCGCATGGTCCTTGAAATTGTCGAACACGTTGTTGGTCGCGTCGATGGGTTGGTCGAAATTGCCGAAGCGGAACAGCGACCCCTCCTCGCACGGCGACTTCGCTTCCGTGTCGTTGTAGCAAAGATTGAAACAGTGCCATTTGGCATCGCCCGCGATTTGGTCGGGAGCGTAGCCCTGACGGACGAAGATCCGGTGGTAGCAGGAGTAGTTGTGGTAACGTATCAGAATGATCCCGTACCTGCATTGATCCGCGCCGATGGTGCCGTCCGGCTGGTAGGAGAACCGGATTTCGGATCCGGTGGCTCCTTTGGCCCGGCCTCCGAGCACGCCGTTGATCCTGATCCAGTCGCTGCCGGTCTCGATTTCGGCCTCCCACGGCCCCTCCGATTCGAACGGAAGGTATTGTGCGGCGGCCTCGTTCTTACGGTGTGTGAGCACCACGTTGAACGGTGTGTCGTTGTCGTGACGGCGGTAAATGCCTTTGGGATTGATGATGCGGCGGACTTGGAATATCGTCACGGTGTCCACCGTAGGTTCGGGATGCCCCTCCAGCTGGACGGTCAGTTTCACCTTCGCCGAGCGTCTGTATGAAAAATAGGGGTTGTTGCCCGAAAATCCGGTCGTACTCACCAGCTGCAATGCCCGCGTGTAGCACGGAATCTGCAGGACGGTCCTCTCTTTCGCCTCGTCGATCGTGACGATGTAGTCGCCGTTGTTCCCGCCGTCGATCGTGCCGCTTTTCGAAAGCTCGTACTCCCGGTATCCGCGGGGCGCCTGCCCTTTCTCTTGGGGAAGCAGCAGCTCTTGGCCGTATGCCTCCAGACTTTCTCCCGACAGGGCCGTTCCGAAGTCTTTCTGAAGCCAGTAAAAGTAGTTGTAGCCGCTCCAGAAAGATTTGTCGCGTCCGATCCAGTTGATGTGGGTCGCTGCCAGCGACAGAAATCCGTTCCACGGGCCGTCTTTGATCTTCGGGTGGTCGGGATCCGCATTGCCGACATTGCCCGCAGTGGGGTTTCCGCTCAGGGTGTAGACCTCGTCGCGGTAGTATTCGAACTCGTCGCCGGCTTGGTAAGGCCCCCAGTTGTTCTCCACGATTTCGGCTTTCAGATTTCCGACGGGTTTGCCTTTGATCTTCACCGGAAGCATCATCGAGTGGTCGTACAGATAGGAGATGTAATAGGGATTGGGGACGTAAATGCCGGGGTCCTCCTGATAGTCGATATGCCAGTCCACGTCGTTCGCGCTGCCTTGGAAACGCATCGTGAGCTTGTAGTGGAAATTGCGTTCCGCATTGTAGTCGTCGTCGGCATTCTTGCCGAGCATGAACCGGTAGAATATCGCGCCCTTTCCGGGGTTCTCCGCGGTGTTCGAGATGTAGAATCCCTCCACTTCGATATAGGTGCCGCAGGGCTTGCCGTCGCGGTATCCCGGATCGTCGGGGTCGTTGCCGTCCGGGAAGGATATGTGCTGGTTGTCGCCCGACACGTCCTGCCATTTGAGCTTGCCCTTTCCCTGCATGTTTTCGTAGAAGAAGAGCGACCGGGCGTCGTTGGCGTGCAGCTGCTCCTTGGATTGGGCGGTTCCTCCCAAGGGGTTGGAGCCTTTTGTCAGGCGCGGCCACTGGTTGAAATCGGTTCCCTGACCGTATTCGATCGTGTCGCCGGCGAACCATACGTCGTTGTCGGGGTCCTTGATGCGCTGTTCGTCGTTTGCGTCCAGCAGCGTGCAGGACCGGGGTATGTTGTGTATGCGCGCGGACTTGATGTAGATATAGACGTTGTCATAGAGATTCTTCGTGTCGAACGATATCGTGACCTTCGATGCCAGCCGGCGCAGCCATGCGTGGATCGTCGGCTTGGCCGAATTGATCGTCAGCAGCGGCGCTTCGCCCCGGACCGCCCCGGATTCCGGTTTGTTGGCCGTGAAGTAGCCGGACATCTGATCGTTGTCCCGCGTCAGTTCGGGATCGGTCTCCCATGCCGGGGCGATCCGCCTGAAATCCTCCTCCAGAGCGATTTTTTCGGCATATCGGGTGCTTGCCGCGAGATCGCCCATGTTGGCCACAGCGTAGATCCGGTAACGTCCGTAGGGAATGTTGCACGTGAATTCGGCCCGCTGCGTGGTCTGTTCTGTCGGGCTTCCTTCCCGTTCGGGGTTCGAAATCTTCATCTGCTCCCGTGTCCGGTAACCGCTTCCTGCGAGCGAGCCGTCTTCATTGTACCATGCGATGAAGATATCTTCGATTTCGGCGATCTGGTCGCCTTTGAGGCTGCGGGTTTTTCCGAGGGAGAGGTTCGAAAGGGCCTGAAAGGTCACGGCGAACGATACGCGGCTTTCGCCCTTGCCGATCGGTTTCGCCTCCGCGTCCAAGTCGTCGCGCATACAGGAACCGAATCCGAACAGCATGCCGCCCAGCAGCAGGTAGTATATCGCTTTGCTTTTCATCCGTTTCAGTCGTCTGTTTAGGGTAACAGTCCGAATCCGGGATCGAGTTCGACCTGCTCGTAGGGAAACACCTCTACGACGAGATCCGGTTCGGATGTCTTCGAAATCGAGAATTTGTAGTAATAGTTGCGCCGGATGTCGAACGGATCTCCGACGGCGCTGCCTTCTGGCGGCGCGTTGTAGTATTTGAATTCTACGGCATACTCCTTGCCGGGCGCCTCCTTGAATCGGACCCGCATTTCGGCTGCGTCGGCCGCTTTGCGGTTCTCGGTCCCTGCCGCGACGTTCCGGTATTCGGGGACGTAGGCGACGAAACGCCCGTCCGCCGTGCGGTCGAATGCGCGTGTTTTCGGGGCCTCGTCGTTCCTGCCGTCCGGCAGATGCACGGTGTCCGTGTAGTCGCCGGCGTAGTTTCCCTTGACGTAGTCGTCCTGCGAGTAGACCCCGCTCGGTGCGCAATATCCCGTTGCGTTGTAGCGGAGCAGTTCGACCTTTTCGAGCGTCCAGCCCGATGTCTTGCAGCTCACCTCCACCTTGGCCATGGCGCGCAGCAGGTGGACCGTTCCCAGATGGGTCAGCATTCCCGGTGTGAACGTCATCTCCTCGCAGCTTTTTACGCCGTACATCGGAATCAGCCGTTCGCGGGACAGTGCGAACGGTGCGGAGAACGTGTAACGGCTGCTTTCCGCCGTGCAAAGCTCCTCGATCGTCGTCTCTCCCGCCGTCATTTTTCCGGGGTAGGAGAGCCAGTTCGCCAATGCGACGACCTTGAAATTCGCGGGCGGCATCTTGTCCGTTTTCCCGACCACTTCATACGTTTTCGACCGGTCGGGATCCTCTCCTTCGGGGATAAGCTCCACGGTCTGGAACGCGGAGAGGTATCGGTTCTGCGCATCGAAAAAGAAGAATCTGTAATTCCCGTTTTCGAGGTCGATCCCGTTCTCGAATTCGCTCTGCGTGCCGTCGTCGTACGAGCCTTCCGGCGTTCCGCCCGCCCGCGTGCCGTTCGTGCTGCCGAGCGCGATGCGGAAGCTTACCCGCACGTCGTCCGGCCGCTCCGTGCCGGTTCCGGGGACCGGCTCTTCATGTCCGGTCCGGCGGCACGACACGAGCGTCGCGCCGGCGAGCGTCGCGAGACAGATGAAAATGCGTATGATTCCGTTCGGTGACATGTGCGTAAATTGTCAGATTCCCGTATTCTGCCAAACCATTTTCCACGAATGGATGTTGATGCTCATGCTGATCCAGCGCATTCCCTCTCCCAGCACGCATACGATGTTGTATTCGTCCATGCGGTCGAGGAATTCCTGATCGTCCATGTCCCGGCGGTATTCGCCTTTGACCAGCAGGGCGTAGTCCACCAGCGGAATGCTGAGCACGGTCTTTCCTGTGTCGTTGTCGCGCACCGTCAGTCTCATCTTGCGCTCCTCCGGCAGTTCCTCCGGCTGTAGTTGCGGCGGATTCGTTCCGGTTTCCGACCGGACCGTCGCGCTCTTGTCGCGCACCATTAGCCGTGCGGTGGTCAGCTCTGCGATAACGGCATTGACCGACGTCACGGCGTCGGGGAGGTCGGGAAGCGCCGTTCCGGCCGTCGCGGACTGCTTGTGCCACGCATGATAGGTCACCGGTTCGTCCGGCAGCAGCTGGTTGTCCCAGTCCATCCGGCCGTTTTCGGCGGTGATCCGGAACGAGAAACGCTTCTCGTCGAGCCGCTCTCCCGACGTCTGCTGCAATACGACGCGAACGTTGTTGGTGTTCTTCACGAGCGGGACGACGTAGGTATAGATGCCCTCCGTGTCGCCGAAGGTCTGATTCGGCAGATAGCCGTGGTAGAGCCTGTCGTGGTCTTCGCGGATGTGCCCCGTCCCGTCGGTTCCGGATTCGCGCATCAGCGTGCAGGTCAGCTCCTTCCTGGATGCCGATTCCGGGATCCTGAACGAACCTTTGTCCGTCGATCCGCACCATGCCAGCAGGTCGTAGGTTCCCGGAGCGACGTCCACCTCCATGGCGTATCCCTCTTTGCCGAGGGCTTCGCCGCTTTCCGTGCGCTGCCAGACCACCCTGCCGCCGCCGTCGAGCAGATAGAGCGTTACCGACTCGACCTCGCGGGCGAATGCGTCGGCGAATTTGAGGTTCATGTCGTAGCGGAACTTCACCCGGTAATTTACCGAACAGTCGCCCTCGCCGTCGTAGATCACGCTGTCGCAGCCCAGCAGCGTCAGGGCGCAGACGATCGCCGCGAGCGTCCTTTTGCCTATTGCGTATATGTAAGACGATGTGCCCATCTCTGTCACTCTGTTTAGTTCATCGGGTCCGGACCGGGGCAGCCCCTTCCGCGAAGGGGCTGCCGGAAACTACAGATTTACGTTCTGGTTGACGATCTTCCATGAGAGGATATTGATCCGGGCGCCTACGTAATAGGTATCCTTTTCGTCGTTCTTTCCGGGAACGATCTCCTCTTCGGGGTCGAAGATGCCTTTGCCGATCTTCGTGAGACTGTTGACGGTCACCACATAGTGATGGTTGCGGACGATGCCGTACTTGGCGACGGGGATCACCCGTTTGTTTTCGGCGTCGGTGGTCGTCGCGGCGTTGTTCAGGTGCTCGATCGGGATGTTGTAGTACATCAGTCCGTCCTTGTAGCCGATGGCTTCGTTGTAGGCGTTGAAATCCTTCATGTTCTTCTCGACCTCGCCGAGCTCGGTATCAGTGGCCGGGGCATACGTCTCGCCCGATTTTCTGTACAGCGAGGTGCCTGCGGCGAGCGGTTTCAGTTTCAGGTATACCTTTCCGTCGCGGTCGTTGGCCAGCTCGACGCAGTCATGATCTATCTGCACGTATTTTCCGGTCGCCTCGTCTTCCAGACAGTACAGGTTCAGCTTGTTGCCTTTCTGAAGCGTGTTGAGCACGTAGTTCAGGTAGTCGTTGCGTTTGTAGAGCGTTCCGTTGTAGCGTATCATCTCCAGCGGCTGTTCGTTCTCGTCGAGGATCTGCGCTTTGAGCAGGATGCTCGTCACGGCCGAATGGAGATACTCCGATACGATTTCCGACGTGTTGGAGTTCTCGGCGCAATAGGCTGACTGCCCGAATTGTTTGGTAAGCTTGTCGGCGTTGATGTAATTCAGGTATTCGGCGACTGCGGCTTCTGCCGAAACGTCGGGATACTTGCCGTCCTGTTTGCCGTAGTTGTAGGACTTTCCCCAGTAGCTGCGGAACCAGACCGCATCGTTCCAAACGAATCCGAGGTCCGCATCCGACCATGCGGTTTCGATGTTCTTGACGATGTAGGAATCCTTGGCGGTGGCGTTCAGCCCCCCCCCATCCGAGGGATCGGACGTAGATGTCGGCCGCTCCGGTCTGCGTTCCCTGCTCCTGTTGGTTGGGGTCTCCGGCGACAGTCACCTTGACCTTGTAGATTCCGGGTTTCCCATCGACCGGAACGAGCTTATCGTTGTCCACGCGCAGGGTGACTTTCGCCGCCAGACGCTCCACGTAGATGTCTACGGGCGTTGCGTTCTGCGCCTCGTCCAGCTCCTTCTTGAAGTCCGATTCGCTCACCTCCGTCACGAAGTAGGGAACCGCCGCCGTGCGGCCGTAGCTGGTGGTGCTCATGGTGAAGTGCGACCCGTTGTAGATGCTGCCTGCAAGCAGTGTCTTCATCTCGTCCAGCGTGTTTGCCGGCTCGAAATCCTCCGGCGTGTTGAGCACCGTGACCAAGTGTTTCGGGTGGTTGGTTTCGGTCAGGCCCTTCAGCACGATGACCGATTTACCGAAGAATTCGATGTTGCCCGCGGGGTTGTCCTCATTCTCCGTGCCGCTGTCCCAGACGTTTGCACGGGCGATGAATATGCCGTTCGTATCGTAGAAGAAGTCGGCGTTGACCACTTCGTGCTCGGTCGCGTCGCCGTATTCCAAGTCGCCTCCGGTCGCGCGCGTGGAGTTCGCGTCGGTGATGTTGACTCTCAGATAGGCTTTCCCGTCGAATGATCCGGGCTTGTTGCTGTTTTCGGGCTCTTGGTCCGAACAAGCGCAGAATGCTCCGCAAACGAGTATCCCGCAAAGGATGTTTTTCAGTTTCATAGGAGATGTGATTGAAGTTTTATTTTTTGTTCCGTTTTTGCAACTGTTCCAAAGCCTCTCTGGTCTCGCGTATGCCGGCCTTCTCGGCTTCCTGTAGATAGCCGGCGGCCGTTTCGTACTCCTCCGTAAGCATGGCGTATGCGCCCCGCGCATAGAGGGCTTCGGGCGACTCCCCGGCTTTTCGCAGATAGTGTTCCGCGTTTTTCAGATCGCCTTTCTGCATGGCCGTGTTCGCCGCGTTGAGGTTCGCCGCCGTATCTTCGGGATACATGCGTACGGCCGTTTCGAATGTTTCGTTGAATTCGTCCGAACCGGGGCTGCAGGCTTGTGCGGGCAAGTAGAATTCGTTGAGACTCAGTTTTTGCGGCTGCGTGAGCATGATGTGCCGGATCTCCTGCGCGTCGCTGAACGTGCGGATGGTGTACGTGATCCGGTAGTCCGTATGGCACAGCGCGGGATAGCGGTTTGTCAGCAGGAAATCGTACTCTTCGGAATAGGAGCGTTTGATTTTCGCCTCCTTGGCGTCGGGTTCGAGCGAACTGTCGATCAGGGCGAGTATCTCCGCGCGGTGCGTCAGGTTCGAGCATTCGACATAGCTGCGCAGTCCGGCCCAGTCCTCCGGTTCGTAATCGGTTTCGATGACCCCCTCATCGAAGCGGTAGAGTTGTCTGATATGTTTTTTCAGCGCTTCGGTACGGCCTATGGCCAGCATGCGGTTGTGCGTCCACGGACTTTCGGGCGATGCGTAGCCTTTGAGCCATACCGATGTGATCGTCACGTCCCGGTCGTTCCGCACCGAATCGATGGTGGCCTCTATCTTGCCCAGTTCGGCCGTGTTGCGGCGGTAGTCGGGATAGATGACGGTCTTGTTCACCGGGAAGTCTATGAACGCGGACCCGCTCAGCGAGCGGCTTTTGACGGCCTCGGCCGTCGGCCGGACGTAGACAGGCCGGGGAGTGTAGGGGACGGGTTCCTCGAAGTGTCCCAGCAGGCCCTGCTGTGCGGCGAGCATCGTGTTGCAGCAGCCGTAGTCGCGGCGGGAGAGCCGGAGCGTGGCGCCGTTCATCCATCCGTCGTATGGCACGATGACGTGATAGGCTACCCGTTCGGGTTTTTCGGCGGCCTTGAAACTTGTCTCGCCGTCGCCCGACAGCATGCTTGCGCCGTTTCTTACATAATAATAGTAACGGCGCCGGCCGTAGATGCCGACGGCGGGCAGGTCGGCCGAATCGGCTCCGTTCACGAGCCGGGGAGTCAGAAGTACGGCGCGGTTCGCCTCTACCTCCAGCCGGGAGAGTTCGACATCCATCTCCACGACCAGATATTCGCCGTTCCGATCCATCTTCAGGTTTCCGACCGTGACCCCGTCTATCTCTTGGGCGTGCGGCAGCGGACTCGTTCCCAACAGCAGCGACAGGAAAAAAATCGTTCGTTTCATTGCAGCGAGCATTTAGAATACGTAAACCAGATTGACGGCCGCTTTGGTCGTCCCCACGTAATGATGCGGTTTGTCCTTCTCGACTCTCTTTCCGCAGCCTACGCATCGGAAGCTGTCATATTGCGTGTAGGCGTATCCCACGCCTATTTCGGCTTCGAGGTTCCAGTGCCTGCCGAGTATCCAAGCGTATCCGTAGGCGACGCCGGCGCCTATGAACCAGCCCTGATAGCGGTAGTCCGAAAGTTTCGAGAGATCGGAACCCAAGAACGAGATTCCATTTTTCACGCCTCCGATGTTGTACTGCCCTCCGTGCGCGTGGAAACCTATGAAATGTCCTGCAAAACGGTCGCAGAACCATAACCGCGCTTCGGGGCGCACGAGCCAGTGTTTCCAGCGGCGGCCGTGCGACAGCGTCCATGCGTTGAAATCGCCCGTGATGTCCAATGTCCATTTCGGGGCCAGACCGGTTTCTACTCCGAGGTTTATATTCATAAAAGCATCGGACAGTACGTTTGTTTTCAAAGCTACGCTCTGCCCCCGGACGTTCCATCCCCAGAGCGATGCGCATAACAAAAGAAAGATTCTGAATTTCATGGCCGTATCTTCGATCAGGTTCGTCTGCATGCATGTATACGGATCATCCTCAAACGGACGCTCCCGGACCGTATTCTTTCGGATACGTGCCGGGTTTCGGAACTCGGACAACTGCGTATACAAGGTTGTTCCATAGGGCAATTCTTCGATATGCCGTTTCATTCGAGATGAGTATCCGGCTGATATTCGGCAAATTCCCCCCCCCTCGTAGCTCCACAAGGCGGGTGTTACATGTAGTGGGTTGTACAAAAAGAAAGTGTGGAGCTGTTTTCGTTCATCTACAAAGAGGTTCTGACAAAACCCAGAATCGAATAAACGAATGCTTTACCCCACACTTGAATAGATACGAAAATTGCGGCGCAAAATTGTTTTGGCCGAATCTATCTAAACAAGAAAATGAGTGCTGTTCATTGCCCCGATTCACGTTGAAACTGTCAGATTTCTTTGTAAGGACAGAGTGAAAAACACTTTCCGTATGTCTGTCGGTTTGCGACAGGACAAAATTAGAAAATAATTTTCGGATTGAACAACACTCATTATGGAAATTTCATGCAAATTTCCATAAAAAAGTATTTTTTCTGCAAGAATAAAAGATATTGATTCACAATTTTATTTATATCATTTTGGGTGGAAAAATACGCTGTTCGGTCCGATTGTCAGGGGCTTTGTCCGGCTTCCGGGACGTTTTTATCTTGCCTTGCCGAAAGAAACGGCATTATGCGGGGTTTCCGGCTAAAATTTGTATCTTTGTCGGGCGCAAAGCCCGGCGTGCAATATCTTTGTCGACTGCAAATCGTCTGCCATGCTCGAAAAATTGGCCAAACAAACCGCCGTCTACGGCATCAGCACCATTGTGGTGAGGTTTCTGAGCTATCTGCTCACGCCTTACTATACCCGTATTTTCGGGCAGGAGACCTATGGTATCGTCACGGACATCTATGCCCTCATTCCGCTGGCGCTTACGCTGCTGACGATGGGCATGGAGTCGAGCTACTTCCGCTTTTCGGCCAAGGCCGAGGAGGCCGGGGGCGACGTGCGGGCCGCCAAACGCAGGCTTTTCGCCACGACATGGGGCGTTACGTCGCTCGCCGCCGTGGTGTTCTTCGTGCTTGTCGCTTCGTTCCGCAACGGCGTCGCGGGGCTGATGGGCGAGGCTTATGCCGCGCATCCCGAATATGTGGTCTGGGTGGGGCTTATCATCCTCTTCGACGTCTGGGCCTGCATCCCCTTCTCGCGGCTGCGCGAGCAGGGACGGGCGCTGCTGTTCGTCGGCATCAAGGCGCTGAACGTGGTGATGAACGTCGCGTTGGCGGTCGCTTTCGGCGTCGCCGGGCTTTTCGCTACGGAATTCGGTGTCGGTTGGGTTTTTGTCGCCAACCTGATCGCCAGCGTCGTGACGTGGCTGGTCATTCTCGCCACTGTGGACCGCACCGTGCCCAAGATCAACTGGGCGCTGCTGGCCGCGGTCTTCGCCTATTCGCTGCCTCTGCTGGTCGGCGGACTGGCGGGTACGGCCAACGAGTTCATCGACCGGCAGCTGATCAAATACCTCGTGCCCGAAGGAGCCATGGCGCAGGTAGGCATCTATGGCGCCATTACGAAGATCGCCGTGGTGATGATGCTCTTTTACCAGATGTACCGGCTCGCAGCCGAGCCGTTTTTCCTGTCGGATTTCAAGAAGTCGGATTTCGTGCAGATGAACGCCGCGGCGCTGAAATACTACGTGATGGCTTCGATGCTGATTTTCCTCGGCATCGCCTTGTTCCGCGACGTTTTCGCGCTGATCGTGGGCCGCGACTTCCGCGAGGGGATTTTCATTCTCCCGGTGGTCCTCGGAGCCAATGTGCTGACGGGCGTCTGGCTGAACCTGTCGTTCTGGTACAAACGCGAGGAGAAGACCTCGCTGGCTATCGTGGTTACGGGCGCGGGTCTGGTTTCGATGCTGGTTTTCGGCTTCTGGTGCATCCCCGTGTGGGGTTACTACGGAGCCGCATGGGCGCGGCTGGCGAGCGAATCGACGATGGTCGCCGTGGGCTGGGGGCTCAACCGCCGCTTCTATCCGACGCCCTATGACTGGCGGCGTATCGGCGAGTATGTCGCCGCGGCGCTCGCGGTTTTCGCCGTGTGCGAAGCCGTAACGGCCTGCGGCGACAATAAATTGATCGCCTATGCGTTTAATATAGTGCTGTTTGCGGCCTATGCCCTCTACCTCGTCCGCCGGGAGCGGATCGACGTTGCGGCACTGGTGAAGGCGGCCTTGAAAAGAAAATAGAAGAGCCGGCAATGCGATGAGACAAAGTGCAAAAGAGAAGATCGTCGTGCTGGCGGTGAGTTTCGCGCTCTTCGTCGGCGGGGTGCTGGCCCTCTCGATGGACCGAGGCGCGGGGCGTACGGTCGTCCTTACGTGCGTCGTGCTGGCTTTGCTGGCCGTCGCCGTGCGGCAGACGGTTTTGAAAAACGGAAAAAAGAAGTAGCGAGACATGCGGTTTGCGGATATAACGGGACAGGAGGATTTGAAACGGCATCTGGTGCAGAGCGTGGACGCCGGACGCATCAGCCACGCCCAGCTCTTCACGGGGCAGGCCGGGGCGGGGGCCCTTGCGCTGGCGGTCGCCTACGTGCAGTACCTCTGCTGCCGCCACCGCCGCGGCGGGGGGTCGTGGGGGGGGTGTCCCGGCCG
>ERZ780094.658-NODE-658-length-13062-cov-4.710464_pt1 | contig 13062 bp, 16 predicted proteins | sample MGYA00511174_ERZ780094 | MGnify/ENA primary metagenome ERZ780094 (study PRJEB29588, sample SAMEA2148063) | human gut metagenome | biome: human gut; feature: human-associated habitat; material: faeces | place: Denmark | collected 2008/2010 ...
ATAATGAGGTTCTCGACGATAAAAAAACGGCGAGCGATGACGAAATAAAATCCGCTTACAGGAAACTTGCAAAAAAGTATCACCCGGATCTGAATCCGAACAACAAGGAAGCGGAAGTTAAATTTAAAGAAGCAAACGAGGCATATGAAGTCCTTTCCGATAAGGACAAGCGTGCGAAATACGACCAGTTCGGGCATGCGGCGTTTGATCCTTCGGCGGGTGCTTACGGCGGCGGCTTCAACGGCTTTTCGGGTGCGGGCTTCACGGGCTCCTTCACAGGATTTGACGATATTTTGAATTCAATGTTCGGAGGCGGCTTCGGCGGAAGACGCTGAAAAGCCAAAACCCCTGACACAAAACGAAAAGCACGTCTGCTTGGCAGGCGTGCTTTTTTTACTTTGATTGCGGCCTGAAAGGCGATGACAGACTGGCTCGCACAGCATTGTAGATGTTCCGAGGAATACAATGCTGCTTATCGGATCTTCTCAAGTGCAACAGTGGGATCGCAGAGGAAAGCCTCACTCCGGTACTGCCCTGGCCAAACGACCACAATTTTAATATCCGGATTTTCTTTTGCCCGTTCAAAGAAAAGAGCAGAGGACCTGCGGCGCAGGTCCTCTGCTCTTGGTGCCGGTGACCGGACTCGAACCGGTACGCTGTCGCCAGCGGCGGATTTTGAGTCTTGTAAGCCACGATTTCCTGCACTTTCTTCCGCATCGTTCCACAGCCGAAAGCCCTTGTAATTCAGGGGCTTTCGGCCTTTTTTTGTATTTTTAAGAAAACTTCAATTTGTAAGAAAAAACATATTTGGGGAGAACTAGGGCAGAACTAGGGCAGAACTCCCCGTGCTTACAGTCTTTCACTAACGACACTATATTATGGCACAGGAGAACAATTCAATATGAAAGGCAGAAGCAAGAAATATTATCGCAAAATTTTTCGCGCATATCCCGACATGGTAACGCTGCTTCAGTTCCGAGAAATGCTTAGCGGTGTAAGTGATAACTTTGCACGCAAGCTAATCCACGAAAAGCACGTTAAGAGCATTTTCATCAAGCCGCATTACTATATCTCGAAAAACAGTGTAATTGATTATGTGCTCAGCGAGGACTATGCAAAAAGAAAAGTGAGGGATCATGTATGAGGGAATATTTTATCGACGGTATACGCTACATCAGCAAAGAGCAATTTTGCAAATTGGCTCATGTTCGGAAGGCAAACGTCTTGAAGTTGATTCAAAGCGGGCTTATTCCTTACATTGATATTGGAAATCAAACACATCGCTATCTGATCCGTCAATCTGATGCCGAGGCCTATTTAACGGATAGGGTTCATGATCCGGCAAAATATAGTTTTCAAAGGAAATCTCGGATTCAAACGTATCCAGGCAAGTTTGACCGGAACTTTGCGAATGAACTGTCACAATACGCATCTGTGTTATGGAAAGATGAACCGCAGATGCTCACAGTACAGCAGGTGCATGATCTGCTGGGTTATTCGGAACATGTGATTCGCAGATGGTATACGACCTGCGGACTTGCAGTTGTACGCTTGGGAACCCGAACTTATATTCCCAAGAAAGGTTTGCTGAGATTTATTGGAAGCAAGTCGTTTCATTCCATCAAAGAAAAAAGTGCTACACACGTGGATTTAATAAGGAGTGTTGATTATGAGGGAGCATAATGTTATCGCTATTACCAATTCAAAAGGCGGAGTCGGGAAAACTACCACGGCGCTGAATCTCGGCGCAGCGCTTGCGGCGAAAGAAAAGAAGGTCCTTCTGGTTGACAATGACCCACAGGGCAATCTGACGGCTGCGTTAGGATATACTCCAGGAGAACAGAGAAATACCCTGGCAAAACTGCTGCTTGTTCAAATTGACTCTCCGGAAGATCTGCCGCTACATCTTCCTCGCTCCGTAATACATACCGAGGTCGGCATGGACCTGATTCCTGCCAATAAACGACTGGCAGATGCTGCAGCCCGCTTACAGGTCATGCAGCTTTCGCAATATAATGCCGCCGGGTTCTCCGATGCCCTTTGCGAGAAGATAATGGACAAGCTGCTGACTTCTCTCCGCGAACAGTATGACTACATTATTATTGACTGCGGGCTGAAACATGAGCTTTTGACCATCAACGCACTCGCCGCTGCCGATTATTGCATTATTCCAGTGCAGGCACATTTCCTTGCAAGTGAAGGAATTCCGGATGTATTGGAAATGGTGAAAAATGTTCAGAACCGATTCAATCCTGATTTGAAGATTGCAGGCATTCTCTTGACTATGTATCAATCGCGCCCGCAGCTCTGTCAGAGTGTCCGAAACAGTGTAAATGATATCTACGGCGAGAGTCTCCATGTTTTTGAGCGTCCGATCGAGCAGACAATCAAGGTGGCCGAATGCCCCGCAGCCGGAGTGAGTATTTTGGACTATGCTCCGAAAAATCCTGCCGCCGAGTCATATCGCAGCCTTGCTCTGGAGGTGCTTCATCTTGCCTAAACGCGACATGAATGACCTGCTAAAAAAGCGTATGAGCGCCACACAGCAGGCTGCTGAAATTGTGGTGGGCGACGAGGCGTATGAAACGCTGTTTAGAGGTGCACCAGCACCGGAGGCCTCGAGATTCTGCGAGCTGCCGATGGACAAGCTTCGCCCGTTTTTTACTGCCGACATCGGGTTCCATCCCTATCCGCCAGAAAAGCTCAAAGCGTTTTCACAGCAGCTTGCCGAGCAGGGGATCTACGAGCGTGTTATCGTCCGCCCTATCCCAGACAGCAACGATTATGAAATCCTTGCCGGTCATAACCGCACGAGGGCTTGGCAGATGACCGGGCATGACATGATCCCAGCCGAGGTGGTGAGTGCCGACGACGCAAGGGCTGTCTCTATTGCTGTTGCCACCAACCTCCTGCGGCGTCAGGACCTTACCATCATTGAGCGCGGCAAGGCATATCGTGCGCTGCTGCGCGAAAATAATCGGCACGGTCAGTGGGATGCAAATCAAGCAGAAACAACTTTTGGCGATTCTCGCCAAAAGTTGCAAGAGGGCGATGCGGACAGTACCTTTGGCGATTCTCGCCAAAGGTACAATGCCCGCAAACTCGTGGCGGATTTCTTTGGCGTGACCGAGTACGAGATCCGCAAAGCAATCAAGTTGGCAGGCCTGATTGAACCGCTTGCGGAGATTTTGGAAGACACTCCACGCAAGCTGCCGATTGCTTGCGCTGAGTTGATTGCTGACTATGACGCGACCACCCAGCAGGCATTTGTGGAGATGTGCGCTATCGAGGGTTACACGCTCAATAAGGTAACAGTGCAAAAAATCACCCGCGCCTGTCCGCCACCTTCTGCGGGAAAACAGAAGATTTACGCTGTATGGCGGCAGGCTCGCGCTGAGGAAGCCCAGCGCCGTACTGCACCTCCAAAGAAGATCAGCTTTGACCGCAGGAAGTTCGCTCCGTACCTTGAAAAGCTGGGCAGCGACAAGGAACTTGAAGAGTTGTTTTTGGCGTTCTTGCGGCAGCGGGTCGGCTGATGTATAATGAAAAAGAATAAAAGAAAGGATACCGAACGCTATGAGCGAACAGGAAAAAATCCAGCTTTTTGAAGATCAAAAGATTCGCACAGCTTGGGATGAAGATAAGGAAGAATGGTATTTCTCTGTTGTCGATGTGATTCGTGCGCTGACAGGCAGCGAGAATCCGCGACGATATTGGAGTGATTTGAAGCGAAAGCTGAAAGCAGAAGGTGCCGTTGAACTGTACGAAAAAATCGTACAGTTCAAAATGACTGCTCCAGATGGGAAAATGAGACTGACTGATGTGGCGAATACAGAACAGCTTCTTCGTATTATGCAGTCTGTCCCCTCGCCAAAAGCCGAACCCATACGAGCATGGCTTGCTCAGGTTGGCCGCGAGCGCATCGAGGAAACCATTGACCCGGAGCAGGCCATTGACCGCGCTTTAGAAACTTATCTCAAAAAGGGCTATGATCCGGACTGGGTTCACCAAAGGCTCCTTTCCATCCGTATCCGCAATGAGCTCACCGACGAATGGCAGAGGCGTGGAGTGGGAAAAGGCAGGGAATTTGCTATCCTGACCGATGAGATTTCAAGGGCGTGGTCCGGTATGACGACCCGACAGTACAAAAATCTCAAGGGACTAAAAAAAGAAAATCTGCGGGATAACATGAGCGATACTGAACTTGTGCTGACTATGCTGGCTGAGGCATCCACGCGGGATATTTCCAAGGCATCAAAACCCGTTGGGTTTGATGAGAGCGTAAAGGTTGCCAAGCGTGGAGGCAATGTCGCAAACGTTGCGCGGCAACAGCTTGAGGCGGAAACCGGTCAGCCTGTTATCACTTCGCAGAACGCTGCTCAGTTAAATGCGGTGGTCACAGAAATGATCGAAGCATCGGCGCAGGCGGTTGACCGCCAAGATGATTCAAAAAGCAAATAGAGTTTTCTTGATATGGAGTAAAAACAATGAAGGAGTATGCGCAATGAGCACATTGTCTGCAAAAGAGTATAAGTGCTTTGAAGATATCAAGCGAATCCGTCCAGATGGATCAGAATACTGGGCAGCAAGGGAGCTTGCTCCCGTGCTGGACTATGCAAAATGGGAGAACTTCTATAAGGTTATCAAGCGTGCCATGATTGCCTGCGAGAACAGTGGACGCAGTACCTCGGAATGTTTTCCTGAGGTCAGGAAAACATCTCCCATGCCGAATGGAGGAGTAAAAGACATCCTTGATTACGAGCTTTCGCGTTATGCCTGCTATCTGATCGTCCAGAATGGTGATCCGCGCAAAGAGGTGATTGCTCTTGGGCAGACATACTTTGCAATTCAAACCTACCGGCAGGAGGTTGCAGACCGCTTTAATCAGCTGGATGAGGATAGTCGCAGGCTTGTGGTTCGCGGTGATATCAAGCAGTGGAATCAGCTTTTGGCAGAGACCGCGCGAAACGCAGGCGTTATCACGGCGGAAGAATTTGCAATCTTTCAGAATGCCGGATATATGGGCTTGTATGGCGGAATGACGGTAGACGATATTCACCGCAGAAAGGGACTTGCCATCGGCCAAAAAATACTTGATTACATGGGGAGTACGGAGTTGATTGCTAACCTGTTTCGCATTTCGCAGACTGAGGAAAAGCTGCGCAAGGATCAAGTTTCGACTTCCGATGCTGCGACCGCTGTTCATTATGCTGTCGGGAATGAAGTAAGGGAGGCAATCCGAAAGATCGACGGCACTATGCCGGAGGATCTTCCAACACCTGAAAAGAGCATTGCGCAGTTAGAGCGCGAGCAGATGGAACGCCTGAAACAAAAAGCGATTAATGGACAGCTCATGCTGGATGAATAGGCCGCTTCCATGTAAGATCTTAAAATAATTGAATAATTTGCTGAAAGGCTCGACACCGTGAGGTGCCGGGCCTTTCCTTTTGAACGAGGTGAAAAATGAACAACCTATGGAACCGCAGCGTTGGCCCGTTTGATGAGGCGGCTACACAGAGACACAGACACATGGGGTTGCTTGATTGCAACGGGGATGTGAACGCGGATGCAGTAAATTTCCTTGCCCATCTTTGCGCAGGCCTATTCTTTGACGCCCTTTGTGATTCTTATGTTGAAATGCAAACCGTATCCAGGATATGTCGGGCTTTCTGCAAGTCTGAAAATGTAGAGGCTCAGAGAGTAGTCTTAATGATCTGCTCAGAGTATGACGCGATGAACCATCCTGTCCCAGAAGCTATCTGGTGGATTTCCGGCAGTAAATTATTGGTGCCGCCATTCATTGAAGGATTTCTCAGTTATCTGAGGGAATATTTAAAAGAACTGGAGGTGATGTGATTTATGCGAGCAATTAAAGTCTACTGCCCGCCCGGAGTGGAACCTCCGCTTTACGCTTTCATTGATGCTCTGGACGGGAAACTCAAGGCTAAGCTCCTGTGGCAAATCTTTCGACTGAGAAATCTTCCTGCCTGTGAGCTAAAGGAACCTCATTTTAAGCACTTTTCACTGGAGAGATACAGTCAGATGTATGAACTGCGTGAAAAGGGCAAAGTCCTCATTCGAATCGTTTTCACGGTGCAGAATGAGGATGTTATTTTATTGACGTCCTTTATCAAGCGGCAGCCTCGGGATACGATGAAAGCTCTGGATCAATCTCTGTACATACTGTCAGACATCCAGCAGCATCCGGATCGTACAAGCAACTTCGATTTTCAAAGGGAGGCCACGGCGTGAAAAAGCTGATTTACCGCATTTCGGCCGCAATTGTTGTTGCCGGAATTATCATTATGAAACGGAGGACATAACGCACATGAAAAAAATCATTAGTACCTGTATCGCCCTGATGGTTTCTGCTGCATGCTCCATCAGTGCTTTTGCAATGGAAGTACCGACTAATACGACCATTCAGGACCTCAATGGTGTACGGCAGTATATTAAGATCTATACGGTCACACCGGACACAGATCCGCAGTCGCTGATCGATGATGTTTTTGAATACGACGGATATACTTATACCTATTCGTCCATGACGAAGGAAGAGCAGTCCTATTCGGAGAAGGAGCATCACACTGAGACCGTAACAGCGGACACGGAGAAGAGTGATCTGTCCGTGGTGCTTAAGGCATTATCCCCGTCCATCGAGTATGACGACGGAGAATTTCGAGGAACGCTCTATCTTGACCACTCGACGATCAGCACGGTAGCGTCTGGTTACACAACGAAGAGTTACACCGTCAGTGCGACCAAAGAAATTGACAATCTCGATACGAACGACATGGCTTACGTCCCTGATACAACTACAAAAAATGGCGTAACAGTTCAGCTCCAATCGGTAGATTGGCAGGTGCAGGGAACGTCGTTGGTCGATGATATTCTCATGCCTGCTCAGTACAAAGCTGTGGCTACCTACGCAGGAAGAGCATCTTATCGCGCGGCGACCGGATATGTTACAACTGCGAAATATATCGGTGATATCGTTGCAGAGGGTATCGAGAGTGTTACTTATACGGTGATCTATACCGGTACACCGTCGAGTATCCTGCAGCGAGTAGTTGCCAAAAGCACAGAGAATTTCCCCATTATTTTAATTTTCCTTGTTGTTATCGCTCTTGCAATTACTGCCGTTGTACTCATTTGGCGTAACCACAAGAGAAGTCAAGAGGATACAGTTTATCACGAAGAATTTTCAGAGGAGGAAGATGAACATGAAGAGTAAAAAGCGCTGGTTTGTCACGGCTCTCACCGCCTGCTTAACACTTTCGCTGGGAATCTGCGCAGAGGCATTAGAGTACGACTTTGACGGCGTAGAGGATACCGAATATTAGCGCTTTGTGGTCAAGCCCCTTTTGATTATGTGCGGAGTAGAACATATCGTCATTGTCGGGCAGTCCCAGCAAATACCTCGGGAAATTTTTCAACGCTGAAAGTTTTTTGTATCGCGGTACCGTCAGCTTTCCTGTCTCTACATAGGCAGAGGATAGAAAGCAGGATACCGCGGCGCTCTCCGAGGCAAAGACCTCCGGCGACTGCACACGCTTAGCGAGCAGGCGCTTACAGACGATGCTGCCAGCGTCCATATCATCGACCCGAATCACATCGGCATTCACGGTTCCGGCATGGACTGTTCCGTACCCTGTAATCGTTTTGGCCGTGATGCCGCAGGTCACTTGAAGGCATCCGTGAACAACCAGATGCTCCGTCGCAAGAGATTCGTAACGGATAGTTTCTCCCTTGGGAATGTAGATAGTTTTCATATTGCTGTCTCCTTTTCATTTTTTGAGGGCGCATCGCCCATTTTCTTTTTAATATCCTGCGTGCTGCTGATGCTGGTTCTTACCTCCAACGCCTTTGCGTTGGAGGTGCCTACGGACACAGTGGTTCAAAACCTCAACGGCAGTCAGCAAGCGATCAAAACCTTTACAGTATCCCCTGAGCAGGACCCTGCGGCACTAATTGAGGAGCCCTTTGAGCTGGAAGGGTATCTCTACACCTTTGCGGACATTGTAAAAAGTGAGAATCCCGTGGAAGAAAAGCGGATTCATACCGAGGTTATCACCGTTGAAACAACGAAAGATGACCTTGCTCTGATTCTGGAGCAGCTTAAGCCCACCATCGAATATGATGACGGCAGATTTCAGGGTACCCTCGCATTGGATCACACCAGTCTCAATACCGTAGCCGCCGGCTATGCTACGAAAAACTACACGGTGACGGAAACCAAAACCATCGGACAGCTTGACCGCAACGATATGTCCTATGTCCCCGCGACAACCATCAAGAACGGCAGAACCCTGAGCCTTGCCAATGTGGAGTGGCAGGTCACCGGCACCGATCTTGTGGGTGAGGCGCTGATGCCCTCTCAATATCAGGCTGTTGCTACCTACTCTGCGAAAGCGTCCTATCAGGCGGCTACAGGCTATGTTACAACAGCGGAGTATATCGGCGATGTGACCCACGAGGGTGTTGAAAGTGTTACTTATGTTCTGACCTATATCGGGACAGAAGCGAACCACAAGGGCGTGTCTGCCGCTCAGGTCGGAGCGTTTTTTGCGGATCACTTTCCTTGGATCTTAGGTGGAATCGTTCTGATTTGCGCCGCTGTTGGCGGCACGCTGCTTGTATGCCGCCGAAAGGCCGTAGTGAAAGCAGAATGTGAAGCGGATGAAACAGAGGAAAACGAAGAAGATCAGGAGGCGTAAAAACATGAAACTCTTTCAGAAACTGGTCTGCATGGCATTGACGGCGACAGCAACAGCATCCCTTTCTATTTGCGCTTTTGCCGCGGACTATACCTTTGACACAGCCGCGGACACCGACTATTACCCTTCGACCTCTTATGAGGACACCTACGGTACCGCGTATCATTACGGCAGCAAAAATCTTGTGGATTATCAGATTCCCGAACTTCCCTACGGCGTTCTCAGCACCACACAAACCGGCGTCATGGAAAAGCTCCGACTCCCCGGCCTACAGCAGACTGTAGGCGGTTCGGCTTCCGGTATCTACGGTGTGGATAGTGGCGTAGGTATCCCAGCGGTCACACCCGTCATTTCGTCCTATCAGGAGCCTGCTTATACAAGTGCCAAAGATATGGAGCGAAAGGACGGCAGCATCGGCACCCTGAAAATTCCATCCCTGGACATCAACATGAAGGTCTGGGAAGGAGAAACAAAAGAAAGCATGAAAAAGGGACTGGGGCATTACAGCTCCACCTCAGCGTGGGACGGCAATATCGGCGTGTGCGGCCATAACCGGGGCGCCAAGTACACCATCGGCAGCATCAAGGATCTGGAAATCGGTGACACCATCACCTATACCACGATCTACGGCACCCGCACATATGAGGTCGTTTTGGTAAAGACCATCTCCAATTCCGACTGGAGCTATCTGCAGGCGACAGCAGACAACCGTATCACGCTTACTACCTGCCTCGCCAATCAGCCTGAAAAAAGAATTTGCGTTCAAGCAGTGCAAATAACTCAATAAAATGATGGAAAACGGATGGAATTGTGCAAAAAATGTTGTGTCTCCGTTTTATCGGCGTAAGGATTTAAAATAAACCTTTGACAGCCTGAACCTTCTGTATTATCCTCAAATTACTCCGGAGAATCTTAATCAAAAGGAAGTATCAGTTTGGTACAGAATTTCAGACCAAATAGGAAAGATGACGAAATACGGGTCAAAATGGACATCACTGTTGACCTTCCCGCGGAAGTCGCGGAACAGGCAGAACGGATGGGCATTTGCGAGTTTGATCAATGCACCTTTGACGAAGCTACCCGACGCATGACCGCAAGTGTAACCACCGTCTTTTACCGGAAAGGGGCGTGATCATTTGAAGCGGATCCGAGTTATTTCCCTCGCTGTAATTGCTGCACTATCCTTAACAGTAACTTCTTTTGCCGCCGAAAAAAGTCCGCAGCAGTCTGCTGCCGCCTATCTGAGTGAAGCCGGCATTATGCTGGGCAACGAGTCTGGCGACATGATGCTGGAGCAGGGGCTGACACGGGCGCAGATGGCGGCGCTGCTCACCCGAATTGTCACAGATCCCGAGCAATTTGAAACGGACAGCGCCTTTTACCGCAGCCTTTGCAGCTTTACGGATGTTCCGGAATGGGCAAAAAGCTATGTGGGCTACTGCATCGCAAATAATCTGGTTGCAGGGTATGGCAATGGACGCTACGGCTCCAATGACCCTGTTACTTCTGCGGCGGCCTGCACGGTGATGCTGCGGTGCTTGAATGATGTTGATGCTGTATGGGATTATCAGTCTGCCTGCCGGACTGCCGTTCAGTTGGGACTTGCTGCGGAAGAAACTGTTGCGGACGCCGAGATTACCCGCGGAAATATGGCGGTGCTGATCTGCCACACGTTGGCAAGGCTTGGTTATGACGTGAAATTGTCCGAAACTGCACAGCCAAATCTCTCTGCCAATGGAACATCGGACGCAGCCGCCGTGCAGGAAACAGCAGAGCCCTTCGATGTTGCTGCGGCCAAGCAGGACATCATTGACCGAACCAACGCTCTGCGCCGCGAAAAAGGTGTTGCCGCGCTGACTGTCAACGACAAGCTCATGCAGGCGGCGCAGGTGCGGGCAGATGAGATGGCTGCCAGCAGCGTTTACTCCCACACAAGGCCGGACGGAAGAAAGTATATCACCGTCACGGACTGCCCGTACATCGGTGAAAACATCTGTCAGATGCCCCTCATCTATCTTACGCAGCAGAAAACAACATTGCCTGAGCGAGTCGTTTTATTATGGTCCAATTCAAGCGGACATAGGAAAAACATGACAAATGCTCAATATGGGGAAATTGGAATTGGATTGGCAAGGGGGATAGATGAAAACGGCCTTGAATGCTGGTACTGTGTACAGGCTTTTCTGCTGAATGGGTACGATATCACATGGGTGGATGCGCCCGCAGCAAAAGGATGACTTCGCATAATCAGTTGACATTTGTTTATACTTTGTATATACTATCTATGAGGTGATTCAAATGTACGCAACGATTCAAAAGTGGGGCAACAGCAATGGACTGCGTCTGCCAAAGACCATGCTGGAAGCCATTGGCATGAAGGAAAACGATCGCGTAGAACTGATTCAAAGTGAGGATAGTATTACCATAAAAAAAGCTGCCCCGGCGCGACACAAAACTCTGGAAGAACGCCTGATGGCTTTTTATGGAAAACCGATTGAGCAAATCGGTCGTATGGAAAATGAGGAAGTCGATTGGGGTACGGCAGAGGGTAGTGAAGTATGGTAATGGTATTTGAGCAGGGCGACATCGTATACTTGGACTTTGACCCGCAGGCAGGCCATGAGCAGCGGGGACGTCGTCCGGCGCTGGTGGTCAGCAACAATCTGTTCAACCGCGTCAACAGTCTGACGATGGTATGCCCCATTACGCACACAGACCGTGGCAGCCCCTTCCATATCCGGCTGGATGGACGAACAAAAACGGATGGTGTCATCATGTGTGATCAGGCGCGCATGCTGGATTTGACCAGCCGTAGGGCGTCGTTTGAAGAAAAAGCATCCGCAGATATTCTGGCAGAAGCCGTAGATATTATCAGCGGAATCATCGAAATACCCTAATGGAAGTCAGATCACGATGAACAACTTCATAACACTACCAAGCAGACCGAGGAAGCTCGGCCTGCTTTTCTTTTGCAAAAAAGGAGGAAAAGACCTTGAAAAAGATGCGAACAAAACTTTTATCAATGCTGCTCGTACTGGTGACCGTTCTGAGTCTGCTGCCTACCTCGGCACTGGCAGCGTCCAGCACCGGCACCGGCATCAAACCGACCAGCAACACAAATTACTGGACAACTCGCCTGCTCCATGACGGAACGCCGTACAGCTATAAGCCGCCCATGGCAGCGGGGAAAATGCTCTACTGCATGGATCGTGGTTATGGTTATCGCTGGGGAACCGCCAGTTTCCTGAACAGCTACACCTATACCTCTGCCACCGGAGCCGATGCGGATACCGTTCTGAAAACGGCCTTGGCGCAGAGTGGCTTGGGAGAACTGGATGCTCAGCAGCTCGAAAACTTCAAGTGGATGATGACCTATATCGTCGATTACAAGGGAGATATTCCCGGCAGCCTCTTCATGGCAGCACAGACCTATGTGTGGGATCACCAGACCTTCAAGGGTGAGGGTGATGGAGATATTGACGGCGGCGGTTACGCCAACGCGGATACCTACGAAACCTATCTCGGCTATATTGACTGGATGTTGGCCGAAAAAGCAAAGGAGGACGCAGCCTTCCAGAAACAGATCGAGGAGTACGCCGCACAGGGCGTCATTGCTACGGTTGTTGAAGATGACACCGCAAAATGGGCAGTATGGGCAAAGTCCAGCGTAAAGGGCCGCCAGAGTTTTTTTAACTATTATGCGCCGAGAAAACTGGTCACCACGCCCACCCAGCCGGGAGAACCGGATATCCCCCCTGCCGGCACAGGCGATATCACGCTGAAGAAGGTCGCCGCAGGTACCACCCGCGGTCTGGACGGTGCAAAATTCAACGTCTATCGGGACGGACAGATCGTAGGCAGCGATGTAACGGCCAACGGCGGCATTATCGAGGTCAAGGATGTGACCCGTGGCCTGTGGAGCTTCGTAGAAACGGAGGCTCCGGCAGGATACTGTGCCGATCCCTCCCCCATCAGCGTCTATGTGGACACCACGGATGGCGATAAGCAGTACACAGTCACTGCCGAAAATTACGCACTGCCCGATATGAAGATCACCAAGCGCGACGCCATGAGTGGCAAGCCGATTGCCGGTACAGTATTTTCCATTAAGTCTGTTACCGGAAATTATTCCACCTCCGTCACGACTGGGGTGGACGGTTCCGCCACCCTCTCGTCCATCCCTGCTGATGTTTATGTGGTACGGGAAGAATCCGTGCCGGAACCGTACATCGTGAGCAATACCGAGCAGACTGTGGCACTGCGCCCCGGCAAAACAAGCGAAGTCACCTTTGTGGACTATGAAAAGCCGGGTCTTGAGATCATCAAAAAGAACATCGCCAACGGA
>ERZ780094.701-NODE-701-length-12516-cov-4.826178_pt1 | contig 12516 bp, 10 predicted proteins | sample MGYA00511174_ERZ780094 | MGnify/ENA primary metagenome ERZ780094 (study PRJEB29588, sample SAMEA2148063) | human gut metagenome | biome: human gut; feature: human-associated habitat; material: faeces | place: Denmark | collected 2008/2010 ...
CACCACCAAGAAAAAAAAAAAACCCACACCCCGCCGCAATAGCGGCAGATCGTCGGAATCTCTACCAAAGGCATCCCTCCTTACGCCGCTTTCGCAGCAGCCGGCTGCGCGGCTTTTTGAGTTTTCTTCTGTGCTTCCGGCCGCATGGCATTTTGCAGATAGTAGGCATCCTGCGTGGCAAGCGTCAGCATTCCGCCCTGCGCGATCCCCAGCGTGACCGTGCCGCTCAAGGCTTTCAGACAGGTGACAAGCTGCTTTGCGTTGAACCAGTAGTCCCCCGCAGGAGCGCCGGTCAATGCAATTACCTCAATGGGCGCCGACGCGCTGACGCAATCGCCTGCGCATTGGAATACAAGGCGCTGATCCTGAAAGCTCAGCTTCACCCGGTTTCCGGTGCCAATGCTTAGGACGGACGAGAGCGCCGCTCTCATGTCGTGAATATCCGTCAGCACGGTAAACGCATTCCGGATGCTGCCTACCAACTGATCCGTATCGATGTAGCCGCCCTCCATGAGCCGCGCGCTGAAAAGGAAGTTCTCGCGGAAAAAGACGATGCTCTTTCCCGTGGTGCCGACGCGGAATTCATCCTTGTCCTGGCACATATTCGAGAGCTTTCCAAGCGAGGCGGCGGGGATGAGCAGGCTCACATCACCCGTGCTCTGATTGTCGCCTCTGGCCGTCACGATACAGTTTCCGTTGCTGCCGGCCGCGCGCAGTCCCGTGCTGGTAAACATGAGATTGACGCACTTGAGAAGCGGCTTGCTGTTATCCTGTGCGGTTGCAAATACGGTGTGCTGCGCCATAGCGGGAATCCCGCTGAGTTTGACGGTATCCTCCGGAAAAGGAAGATCCGGCTTTGGAAAAGCGCCTCGCTCCCATACATCCACTTCATAGCAGGCGTCTCCGCTTCTGAGCGTCATGCGTCCCTGATTTTCTGCCCGGCAGAGCTGCACGGTATCCTGCGGCAGCCGTGAGAGCATTTCTGCAAGCATCTTCGCGCCAAATACCAGCGCCCCATCCTCCTGAACGGTACAGGGGAGCTTTTCCTCCAGCGCCGCCTCCAAGTTGGTCGAGGTGACGGTGAGCTTTTTGGCGGCGGCATCCGCCTCCAGCAAAGCGCCCCGGAGCACGTCCAACGGCGAATCCGCCGGTGCGACGGCCGATGCACGCTTGATGGCGCTCAGCATTTCCGCCCGATTGATCGTTACATTCAAATAATCTCCTCCTTTACGCAGCAAAGCCGAAGATCGACAGTTGGTTTTCATCCACCTCTGCCTTCTTCGACTTCCGTTTTTTCTGTTCTTCCGCAGTCCTGGCAAGCAGCCCTTCATAAAGTGCCTGACGCACTTGCGCCTGCGCCGTGCGCACGCCGAAGGAATCCTTGGCTGCGGGTGCTTTTTGTTCTTCTGCCGCAGTCTCTTTCAGCTGCGCAGCTGCGATGTTCTTTTTCCGCTCCGGGTTAATGACCGCCATTTTCCGAAAGGCCGCCGCAATATCCTCCACATTATCCCGGATTCCCAGCGCCAGCTCCTTTGCCATCTGTGAGGTCAGATCCTTTACATCACTCATGGCCGCAAGGCCCTCTTCAGAAAATGTCCCCTCGATGATGCCTGCTACCGCCAACTTGGAGGCCATCAGCTTCATGGCCTTTGCCTGCATGGTATCGGCGTAGTAGAGCATATATACCTCCACTCTGGGGGCGGTCTGATTGATCCTCCACGACCGGCGGGATGCCTGCCGCAGCGTAAAGAGGTTATAGCCCATGGAGTAGAAGATAATGGTGGTAAAGGCATTGAGGTCAAGGCCGGTTTCCACGCAGCGCGGGTTGGTAACGAGCACCTGCAAACCGTTCTTGACACGCTTGTTGACCCAGTCCTCCCGCTTATCCGTAGCGATCTGCGGCGTCAGGATCTCTGTCCGATAACCTTCCGAGCAAAGAAGCTTCTGGAGCTTTTTCTGTGAATCCGTGCGCGTCCAACTGGTATAGATGAGCACGCGCTCTCCGTTTGCCGCCTTCTGCCGCACCAGTTCCAATACCCGTTCCTCCTTGGGAAGCAGGCGGGAAAAATCGCCGCAGTTCTTTGGCGTTACAATGGGCATTCCGTTTATGGGATGCACTACCTCCGCTTGATCGTAGGGCTGGTCCGGGTAGACCGTCAGCAAATTGAGATAGGTGGACAGGATCTTCTGCGCCGCCTTCCGGTCTGTGCGCAGGACTTTCTGCAATTCGTGTTCCGCCTCTTTATAGGCCGTGCGTACATCCTCCGGCATCTCCAGCGGTACGGGGATCTCTTCGTAGTCCGGCAGGTCTTTGCCCATGTCGGAGAGGGAGAGAAATGCCGTGTATTCCAGCAGGAAACGGGAAAATACCAGCGGCGATACGCCGGGCAGCTGCTTTGACTTTGTTCTGCGCTTACTGGTGCGCCTATTGGAATTGTACTCCGCATCCTGTACCTCATAGGTATTTTCTACCACGCCGTACTCCGCATCGAAATCACCGGGGCTTTTGTAGCGTTTGCCATCCTTGAGCATCAGCCCGGGGACGATACGGTAGAGCAGGTGAAAAATGCCGGAGGAATAGCCGTTGATAAGCGTTGCCGTCATTCCGACAAAACACCTGGACGCGCCGTACAGCTCTGCCATGGCATCGCCCTGCCCGCTATTGTTGTTGTACTCGTGCAGCTCATCGCAGAGGAAGCCGTCGATGCGCCCGCGCAGCTTTTTCTTGATGTAGGTACTCAGGGGAAACCGCCGGTGCGCTCCGCGGATCGGGTAGAATGCATCCGGATTTTGGGCGATCTCAGTGAGCTGATCGAGAACACGCTCGTTTTTGGTACGATGCAGATGTGCCTGCGCGCCGTAGCGGTAGACCCATCCGTATTCTCCGATCTTCACCCAGTCGATCCGCTTGCCCGGATTGACCGCAGACCACAGCGGCGTACCGCAATGGGGACAGGTGTGATTTTTCTTGTGCTCCTTCTGAAAAAAGAACTGGTCGGCCGGCACCATATAGCGGCTGCCGTCCTCGCTGATCTCCATTTCGATCACACCGTCGCAGTCTGGGCAGAGAAACGCGCGTCTGTGTCGATTCCAACGCACGGCGGGGTAACGCATATAGCCATCCCGCGCCTGCTCCTTGGAAAAAACAGCAAATACACTTTTGTCGCCCTCCTCATACATCGCATACAGACGGTTGAGATCCTGAATCGTGCGCACCACCATGCCGTAGGTATCCGGGAGCGTTTCTCCAATCTCCCGCACCCACTTTTGTGTGACATGGGAGGGACACATGACGATGCCGAAAGATTTCCCGCCGCCTTTCCTCTTCTGAGCGGCCCATAGCCCGTGCAAAGCACCAAGAGCAGTCGAACCGATCTTCGTTTTGCCGCTACCGCATTCTGCGATAATGAGCGCCACACGCTTACGCGCAAGCTGCCGCTTGACGGCTTCTGCCACCGCAAGCTGCGCATCGTAGAGAGAATATCCCACACGGCTCATGATGCAGTCGTTGATAGCGAGCACTTCATCGGAAAGCGGTTCCTTGGCAGGATCAAAAAGGGGCATGAACTGATTGCGGATACGGTCAGCTACAGTAACGCCAAAGGTATTGAGATAGCCTGTGACATTTTCCACATTTTCAAAACCGTCTGGCATATTGGGGACTGCCCCGGGGATCTGGATATCTCCGCTCTGCAAGCCCTGCTCCAGCACCTCCACCACATTCTGATCCTGCGGCTTCAGATCCAGCACCCATGCGTCCATCCGCTCTTTCTGGGAAATGACCTCCAGTTGCCGGAGATCTCCCCGTTGGCGCAGACTGTTGAGTACATAATCCTGAAATTCCGGGATCAGCGGCGCTGCCGTTTTGCGATCCAGTTCCTCAAAGAGCCGTCTTTGATCCCCGGCGGGGCAGAAGATGTAGCACCTGCGGGGTTGCAGCTCCATCTGCTCCGTATCTACGAGGTTTGTATCCTCGTCTTTTTCATGCTTGCCGCTTCTGTCATCCTCCTGTACGGTGTCCGCAGCCATCAATGTTGCCACGGCGTAGATCCCATCGTGCGTGATCTGCCGCTGATAACTTTTGAGGCTGCTTTGGAGCATTCGGGTCGTGTCGTTTTGGGCGGCTTCTATCGTCGCGCCGCCGTAGATGGCATCTGCCATTGCCCGCACCATTTCGGGATAGCCGCCGAAGCGGATGGCACTGATGATGCTGCCGTTTTGATCGTGGTCGAGTACCAGCGTATCCGCATAGACCGACAAGCGCACCTGTGCGGATGGGTCATAGTAACTCAGTTCGATCAGCTTGCTATTGGACATTCATTGCCTGACTCCTTTCTTTTGACGAAACAAAAAAAGACCGCAATCACTCCTATGAGCAATTACGGTTTCATTCTCGTCCTTATTACATTTCAAGTCGTTTGAGTTCGACGGTACTCGCAAGGAGCATACCACATCTCTAAGCGGTAAAACCGCCATGAGCTGTGCAAAGGGCATACTACCTCCTTTCCACTCTTTCTTTCCTAACTTACTCCGCCCTAACTTACTTCGCCCTGAAATACAGCTTCATTGTAGCATTACAGGGAAAGGCTGTATAGTTGGAGTTTTTCCATATTTAGGTGTTTTGATTGCTAAATTCGTTGAATTTCCAAGGTGTTCATGTTATCATGTAAAATATAATTGTAAGTATATCCTAAAAGAAATAGAGGGAGGCATCTCAATCATGCCCCGATGCATAGGTGGGTTTGTTGAAAAATTGCGTCACAAAGGATATTCTATAGTTATCCAAAAGCCTTCTATAAGCTGCAATGAAATATGTAACTCTGATTTATAAAAGCGAAAAGTTCCCAGCGCTGAATGGCGCTGGGAACTCTCTCTACTACCACTTGATCATGATCTTGCCGTACATCTGGAGTTTTTCATGATCGTAGCACTGCACCATCAGCATGACATGCTCACCTACCATGAAGTCTGCATCCTCGTGCTGATAGGAGTAGTTGCACATGCAGGTCACACCGTCAGGGAGGTTGCAGAAAACACCTCCGCCGTATTTGCTGGAGATCATCGCAAAGCGACAGTTTCCGCTGCTTGACTGGGGTCGATAGGTTGGCTTAGCGTTGGAGGCTGACTTGGGAGAGGTGAGTCACTTTAACTGGAAGATTCTACTGTGGATGACAAACTCGATTCTAGTGAGGGATTTTTCTGGCATCCGGTTAGCAGAGTTAAGAGAAGAAATACAAAGAGTAAGAGAATATGGTAACAAAAATCAAACTGTAATATATCTGTATGAGTACCATGATGATTCTCCTTGTTTATGCCGGATGGTGCTTATTAGCAAGAAATGTTCTTGAAATTGGCGATGTATGTTATCTCTTCTTTACTCCAACTTGTAACTGCACCTACATATCCAACACAGCCTCCACCATTCGTATCAATAAGTGCCGGATCACCAACCTTCAGAGGGTAGAAGGAAATGCCACATTGTCGTTTACGCCTCTAACCTGAGGCGCAACATTTGAGGTAAGTCTGCTCACTCTTCATCTTTATTCCTTGCTTTAAAATTTAAAAGGACTTCTTTCAGCTTTTGCGGTAATGGCAACCCTACCGCTACAGAATTTTCTAATATGCTTACAACCTCATTTGCGCAATAGAAGAAAATCGACATTGCTTGGATTGTCGATCCCTTACCGAGAAGATACCCATCAAGTACATGACACATTGATATAATGACAAAAATCATGACTTTTAATGATATTCCCTTAAATCCTATTTTGCTTGACAGCTGCTTTTGGTGTACTGCTACACAAATGCCTGTTATATAGTCCAAAACCACTAATAGAATCAGAATATATAGCTGATTTACATTTTCCTCCCCCATTAAAAATTCAAATAGATTTTTGCTTTCACCCATACAAGTTACTTTCCTTTCGAACTTAGGTTATAATGAAAGAGCTTCTATTCCGCCTAATTGTAAACATCTCAATTTTGTAATTCATCATATCCGGAATACTTGCGCAAAAGCATATCCCGCTAAATATGTACTTCCAAGTTAGGAACCGGCCAAAAGTCCGTCTTCTCAACTTCCTAATTTTTATTTCTACTTAATTATCTTTGTCCCGCTGTCTCTGAAAACAGTTAATAGCCGAACGCTTAAAATATAAGTTTACATTTCTTAGCAAAGAGCCTCTTTACTAAGTGTTCCCGCAAAACCAACCCGGTGTCAAACAGTTGAGTATCTGTTTGATACCGTTATGCCCAAATGGTTGAGTTGCAAGGGGACAATTAAATAAAGGAGGCTTTTAATTATGGCCAACTATAAAATCGTTTCCCATGCCGGTGCAGGACTGCCGCTCAATGTTGCAACGACTACTACGATCAGCAGACGAACGAATGTTAACATTTGGTCGGATACTGGAAGTAATGACCAGAAGTGGTCCATTACTAGCTTGGGGACTAATCAGCAGGTAAAATCTCTGAACAATCTCAGCTATATGCTCAATGCAAATACCTCGACTTGGAACTGTGATGTCTACACCTCCAATGCTGATACCTATATCAATTTCATTCTGGTATCCACAGGTGTTTACCGTCTGCAGCTAGCATCTGATACTACCAAGTATTTAACTGCTGAAGGTACTACCAGCGGTTCTAATGTGAAGTGGGCAGCCTTGAATAGCACCACTGCTCAGCAGTGGAAAATCACTACAGTAAGCACTAACGATTCTGGAAGCAGTGTGGCCACTGATGCAGACCAACTTCGGAAGGAATTTCAGAAAGTGGGGGACTATGACGGCGCGTATGGGCTTCAGTGTGTTGACATCGTAAGATGGTATGTTGATACGTATACCACTCTGAATTCCACTTCTGGCCATGGCAAAGATTTGGTTGCCAACCTTGCAAATAAATATGGCCTTACCATTTCCAGTACTCCCAAGGCTCCTGGCATTTTCAGTGTAGCCGGTAGATACCATACTTGGGGCTGTTCCGGATCTACTTACGGGCATACCGGCGTTGTCGTTTCTGTAAATACCACCAAAAAGACTGCCACGGTTATCCATACAGGCAGTTCGTTAGCCGATGAAAACCCGAATTCTTGGAAGTCCGATTACTCTTACCCTGCATCCGGTGTTACCTTCGTGTACTTGGGCGATTATATGAAGTAATAGTTAAGTCTTACCTTTCATAGCAAAGCCGCCATCTCAGTATCTGCATACTGAGATGGCGGCCAGTATTTATTATAGACATTTAATCTATATTGGCAAGCTTCCCGCCGCCACCTTATGTTGGAGGCGGGAAGTCTATTAGGATTGCGGCAAATCATTGTGTTCTCATAACGCAAATCAGTCAAACATAACCGTTTCCGCTAAATCTTGGTTTGCATTGAATCGTTCCGGGTCTACAATAGAGGCTGGAGCATTCCGCTTCACGATTTCTTCACCTGTAAAATCCCATCCGCCGCCAGCTGTAGGCTCGTTCGTATTCACCATTACTTCCATATCATTATATGTAAATCTTAACCAGCCCTCTGCGGTTATCACGTCCTTTCCAAAGTACTCGTAATCTTCAACACCAATCAAGGCAAAAAATTCTTCAAAGGACATGTCCTCATCCATCTCCGGGAAAAGTATGCCTGCTGCGGTAAGAAAACCAGCGCATTTTAGCTCGTCTTCATATTCGTTCATAGCTTTTTCCGCATCGCCGCTCTGTGTTCCAAAAAAGTAGTAAAGATATTCCGCCTCGGGATCTCCAAAGCATATAGCGGCACAATCAGGAAACCCATCCAGACTTACGATCGTTATGCCTTCTGGGTATTCCTCTCTCAATTCACCAAGCGTTTTTCCTATTTCGCTAAAAAATGCGGGTGTGATCGTATTAGGATGATCCGAGGCTTCCGTTGATGTACTGTCCCCCTTACCGGCGCTGTCTGCTGCCTGGTCAATAGTGGTTATAGGTGTACAGGCAGAAAAAGTGAATGATGCAAGCAAAGCGGTTATCGCAATGGCTACATACGGTTTATAATCTCTCAAGAAAAACACCTCCATATATTCATACATTATCTTGGTATGTGATAAATAGACAGGCGAAGAGGCTTCCAGCGTTCCGATATATGTCATCAATTATTAGGCTATTGAGTAAAGAGCACCTTTTGCATAATTGGCCTACAAGAAATATGGAAATACGGAAATGAAATGTACTGCATTTTGCCTTCGTATTCCTAAAATCTCTATGTGGATCGCTTCTTCGAAAGGACCATATTTCTATGAGGGGCGACGGAAAAAACGCACGCCTAATGACGCTGGATAATCTCACAGAAAATCCATCACACCGGATGTCCATAGCTTTCCTAAAACTGAAGGTTTATCCGTCTGTTTTGCGCGGGACAGATCATAAAATTCCATATAATTGTCATTAATTAGAGAAAAAATCTCTCCTAAGCTGCCTGTGGCGTTGGCCGCCGAAAAGCGCGTGACTTCGGAAACCAGTGTTGCCAGATAGTCATACAAGTGTTCCGTATAACGGATGGCGGAAATCTCCTGCAACACTCCAGAGTGTGCAATCTCATTGCGAACCCGATAGAGTCGGTTCAAATGCCATCGCACTGTGGTATGATGTTTTTCAACTTTATCGATTAATGTCTGTGGATCGGTAAGAAGCTGGAACATTTCCTGATATCGCTGATGAAGCAACGAATTACATCGGCATTTTTCCTCTAACTCTGGCTGTAGTGTCGTATCGCGAAAGACCGCAATCGTTTCCGTCACTAAGCGGTCCTTGTCCCCCATCTTCATGTCAATGGACTTTGTTGAAAACACAAACTCCACATCACATCGGCTACAATCCTCCACAAAATTTCGAACTAAACGGTAGAGGTATCGCAGGCACAGTGCATTCGGGACCAGTGTCAGTATGCTATCAATAATTGTCTCCTGTGCATCACTTCGGCATAGGGACTCGATTGCAATCCATATATTCATATATTTTTCTTCAAGCGCCATAGATGCCCGGCTCAGATTTGCATAGCTAAAGGAGGACAGTAACTTCTGCCGCAGCGGATGACCGCAATGGCCTTTTGGGGAAATGATACGCTCGGCTCGCTCATATACTTTTGAGGAACTGTCTAAATATTCATAAGTTCTGTACACATCGGTTGCTTTCAGACTCTTCGTATAGGGTGATTGAGTATTGTACACGATTAGGCTGATGTCACTAACCGACCAGGATTCAATTGCCGTGAAAAAGCTTAGCGTGTTCAGAACCTCGGATAACCCAATAATCGAGAAGTGAGCCGCACTAAAAACGTCGTACGCCTGTGTCTGTACAACCATATATTGTTGCGTATCCTTTAATTCTGCCTTCTCTATGCCAACACAGAACCCTTCTATTTCGATACCCGTCTTCACCTCAATTCCAAAGCTTGACAGATGCCGAATTACTGCCTCTCGATACTCTTCCTTTGACTTGCCGTCCTTCGGGACAACCTTTAGCCGAAATGGAGCAAAGACCGAGAAGTTTTGCTTTTGAGCCTTTATCAGCTTGAAAAGGAAGGAATCTGTTCCCTTACTCCTTGCGGGTTCCTGCTTCAATGTGTCTGCCTTAGCGGACAATGCCTTTACAAACCAGCCCATGTCTACGCATCGGCTGATGTACTGTGCTGTTAGCTGGTACTGCGTATCTGCTCCCGTCTCGATGGCTTCCACCAGTTTTTTTGTGAGCGCTTCATCGTATGCGCTCTCTAATTTTGAATAGACATATTTTAATTGATACCGCAATCCTTTTAGCCGACTAGTCGAATCCAATTTCTTGGACAAGCTCTGCAGAAGGCGGTTTCGCAGAGAAGGAAATTCACCTACCATAACGGAATCGCGCTTTATTAAAGCCAACAACTCTTCACGCATGGCATCAATCGTGTGCATCGTGTGGGTGTTGCCGTCCAAATAGGATTCTATGTCATGTACTAACTCACAGATTCCATTCAGGATATTTACAGATTTGTACTGGTATGTATCGAAGGTCTTGCTTTCCGTAAGTTCCTTCCAGATTTGATAAAATAGGAGATGCTCTTCTTTTAACCCGCTGCCAATCAGCTTTTCGTTATTTGTTCCCTTTAACATAGCAGAATCCCCTTGACTTTTTTTTGAAAGTGCAGTATCATTCAAATATATAAAACATATACTTTGGATATAAGAGACACGTTTGGCTCTGTTTTGAGACGCAAGTCCGCAGATCCTCACCTGTCTCTTTTTTTACAGTATAGCATCGTAGTTTAAATTCGTCGAGGAAAAGTTAGTCCCGAACTATGGTCGCCGATCCAAAAGACTTGATTAAAAACGTTCTGTCTTTATTTGTCTCGTAGACTCCAGCCACTCTACGCGGAAAAAATACGCATCGCTCGGCTATGGAAAACCTCCAACTATGCAGGGGGAAATATAGGGTAGTAGAATAAACGTAAGCTTCAATTCTAACAGCGTAAAAAATCTCCATCTTGGTGCGAATGCACTGAGGTGGAGATTAACCATTATTGAGGAACATGGCATTCTTGTGTGGTGTTGGCTGGAAGAAGTTTTTCAGCCCAGAACTAGTCAGCTTGGCTCAGCACCGGTGTACTCGGCAAAACCCAAAGTAGGTATCTGTGCGGATCAAGTTTGTTCTCATTTGCCGTTTCAATCAAGCTGTAGATTACCGCGATAGATTGTGCGTCTGCCGGAGTATTGGCAAAGAGCCAGTTCTTCCGGCACATCACGAACGGTTTTATGCCGCGCTCAGCACGGTTATTGCTCAACTCCAGACGGCCATCCTCCAGATAACGTACTAGTTATGTCTACTGCTCCAGCGTGTAATGGATCATCCTGCCCATCGCGGATTTCGGCGCTATTTTTGCCTGCATCTCATTATCGCAAGTCACTGGGAGATTTGGCGCTTACTTATCTTGCGCATTTTTCATTGATTAAACGCATTGAAAGGTAGTATATATGAAAAGGGCTTGCAGTAAATGGAACGGCAAGCCCTTTTCACGGGACACAATATCCCCCGATTTCATGTGAGTAAACACAGTTGGATAACACAGCGGTCGAGGAACCGATAACAAATTGGCGATTTGGCTTTTATATTGTGGAATTAGTCTGAGCCATTACCATCGAGCAGCTCTTAGCTGGTGCCGTTTTTTACCACTCGGACTTTGGGCATAACGATAGCTCCGACGCAAAACAGGGTAGAGTCTTTTAGCCTTTTTTGAAGAGCCCTTAGTTGTTGCCTCTTCTCTATTACTCGACCTACGATGTTATGCTAAAGGCAATTTCTAAGCTTTTTCAGCGCCCGATTCTTGCATTGATTTACTGCCTGCTTTGTAATTCCCAATTTCTCTGACACCTCCGTCGCTGTATGTCCTTGTAGTACGATTAACTGGACGCAGAACCATTCTTTGTTTGTCAATTCTCTTCTCAAGAAATCCATCATTTCAATGTCGTTGGAAAACTTCGGTATGGTAGGGTCATAGCTGGCCCGTTCGAGTTCAGCATCATCTTCGTATGATGCCTCACAATTGACAACCGCACATCTTTTCTGGGATACGTAAATGTATTTGTGGTACAGGGATCTACCGATATAGCTTATTAGCACATAATCGTTCGGGGCATCCAGCTTGTCCAATCGAATGTTATGTACCAACTCTATGAGTGCAAGTACAAGCTCCGAAGCGATGTCCTCATCATGATTCATCATTCTGGAGTACTTACGCACAACAGGTTGAAACATATCTACGATTTCAAGCATTGCAACGTCATCATAGTTCTTTGCCTTCTTGATTAAATCCTCCAATTTTCCCAACTGAAGCAACTCCTTTTTTGGAAAGGAGCTGTCTTCAGTTAGAAAGTAAACATGTCAAGGGATTTTTTATATTTTAGAGACTCTCCCTGACAACAAATTGCAACATAGCAGTCCTATTATCAAGGTGGAAACTATACCAAAAAGTCTTTTGGACTTCAATGTATCACCGCCTATTCGCAATCTTTATGTCACAGAACAGCCATTAGTCACACGGGGTATACCCCGTGTGACTTGCATATGCAAGTCACATTTTCTTTCGTTACCTATACGTCTTTGTAAGGCTCACAGGAGTTATCTCTACATTGTTGATCTCAGCATACACTTTAAGCGTATAGGTGTTACCTTTTGCCACACTTGCAGTTTTACTAAAATCGATGAATCCTTCTCCGCTAACTGTCCAGTCTTCAATTTTTACACTACCACGCCACAGTTCAATTTCTAGATAAATATCATCCATATAATTGTCGGCAGTAACTAACACCTCACAAGTAGCTTTCGTTCCAGAAAAGGACAAGCTCGGAAGTACGGCAGGTGCCCGACTCTGTACAGCATACGCAGGAATAGTGAGCATGAGGATTAGAACACTCGCCATAGCAAGAATGCGTTTCTTCATAAAATCACCTCCTTTCTATCTCGTACACCAGCCATGAGCAAAACTCCAAAAGAGTAGTAATTGCAATGGTTCCCGGACATGGC
>ERZ780094.702-NODE-702-length-12514-cov-3.187656_pt1 | contig 12514 bp, 8 predicted proteins | sample MGYA00511174_ERZ780094 | MGnify/ENA primary metagenome ERZ780094 (study PRJEB29588, sample SAMEA2148063) | human gut metagenome | biome: human gut; feature: human-associated habitat; material: faeces | place: Denmark | collected 2008/2010 ...
GCGTGTGGACGTACAAAAACACGTGGTACTGGGGCAGCGCCTCCGGTCTCGTGGACGGGGAGAAATTCGGCTTCAACATCGGCTACGGCTTCGGCAACACGAGCGCCGCGAGCGAGAACATGCTCTTTTACAAGGGCCGGGCGCACAAGCTCAGCCAGGTCACCTTCCACATCCCCGGCGACGGCGGCAAGGCCACGCCGGACTACATGCGGCCGTGGACCTTCACAAGTGACGACGGCCGCTTCGAGATGGACTACACCCCCATGCTCGACCGCGCGAGCTGCTCGGACGTTGGACTCATCAAGTCCGACCAGCATCAGGTGTTCGGCGTGTTCAACGGCCGCGCCGTGCTCGACGACGGCACGGTGCTGAATGTCAAAGACCTCCCCGGCTTCGCCGAGAAGGTCATCAACAAATGGTGATTTGATTTAAGAAAACCCGCTCTGCAAAAGCAGAGCGGGTTTTTGCGATTCCATGTGAAACTTACTTGCCCTCAATGGCGTCGGCGAGGCTGCTGAGCCAGTCGCCCTGCACGTCCTCGATCCGGCCTGCGTCGCACGCCGCCGCGATGGCGGGGTCGATGGGCAGCTTGGCCGTGTTGGGGATGCCGTGCTTGGCAGCGATGGCCTCAATGTGGCTCTCGCCGAAGATGGCGTGCTGCTTGCCGCAGTCCGGGCAGGTGTAGTAGGCCATGTTCTCGACGATGCCGAGCACGGGCACGTGCATCATGTCGGCCATGTTGACGGCCTTATCGACGATCATGCCGACGAGCTCCTGCGGGGACGTGACGACGACCACGCCCGCCACAGGCAGGGACTGGAACACCGTCAGCGGCACGTCACCCGTTCCGGGAGGCATGTCGACGAACATATAGTTCACGTTGTCCCACTGCACGTCGGTCCAGAACTGGGTCACGGCGCCGGCGATGACCGGGCCGCGCCAGACGACGGGGTCGGTCTCGTTCGGGAGCAGGAGGTTGATGGACATGATCTCGATGCCGGTGCGGGTGCGGTTGGCATACAGGAAGTCCTCGCCGCCCATGGCGCCGCCGTGGACGCCGAAGGCCTGTGGGATGGACGGGCCGGTGATGTCGGCATCGAGCACGGCCGCCTGATGGCCGCGGCGCTGCATCTCGCAGGCGAGCAGGCTCGTCACGAGGCTCTTGCCGACGCCGCCCTTGCCGGACACGACCGCAATGACCTTGTCAACGCGGGAACCGGGGCGCAGCGGCTGCTGCAGGGATTCCGGCTCGTGCTCGTGGGCACAGGCCTCGCCGCAGGTCGAACAGTCGTGCGTGCAGTTTTCGGGTGTTTCCGTGTGGGTGTGATTGTCACTCATTGTGGTGGATTCCTCCATTTCAACAGTATGTTGACCCTATTATACCCCGAAAGCGCAGGAAGTCAACCGCCGCTCTTGAGCAGGAAGTCATTGAGTTCGCACAGCACGACGCACGCCTCGGCGCGCGAGGCATTGGCCAGCGGGGCAAAACCCGTGTCGCGCCCGGACAGCAGACCCTTTTCATAGCAGAAGCAGACGCTGTCCAGCGCCCAGGCGGAAATGTCGGCGCGGTCGGGAATGTTGTAGGCCGAGGGATCGGCGGTCGGGTGCGTGTCCACGCCCTTCCAGGCAAGGTAGCTCGCCATGATCTGCGCCATCTCCTGGCGCGTGATGTTCCGGTTCGGCTCGAAGCGCCCGTCGCCCGTGCCGGAGACGATGCCCTCCGATGCGGCCCAGGCCACGCTGGGCGCGTACCACTGCCCCACCGAAACGTCTGAGAACGTGCTGCCGGGATAGTCCGCCTCGTCCACGCCCGAGAGGCCCGCGAGCATGGTCACGAACATGGCGCGCGTGAGCGTGCCGTTCGGCTGGAACAGCCCGTCGCCCGTGCCGTTGACCCAGCCGGCGTCCGCCGCGCGGTTGATGTAGTCCTTCGCCCAGTGGCTGCGGCAGTCGCGGAACAGCGGCTCGACATCGACCTCGCCGGGGTCCTTCTTCACGAGGCCGTAATAGGCCGCGATGCCGCGCGCGTCCGCCTGCGCGATGGCCTGCAGCTTGGCGTCACTCGACAGGAAGTTCTGGCAGTCGCTGTTGCTGCTCAGGAAGCAGTGCTCGACGATCATGGACGGGACGTTGTTCTCCACGCCGTAGCGGACGATGCCGTAATAGTCGGCGAGCTTGCCGTTGGGATAGCGCGTGCCGTCGTGCGAGCTCTCCTTGGTCAGATCGCGGTTTTGAATACCGAGCTTTTCGAGCTGCACGAGAATGTTCCCGGCAACGCCGTCGAGCACCTTGGCGATCTCCGGCCGGTAGTTGCCGTTGCTGACGAGCACGGTGGCGCCCTGCGCGGAGCTGCTGGCCGAGGAATTCAGGTGCAGGCTCACGAGCAGGTCGGAGCCCTTACCGGCCGCGTAGAGCACGCGGTTTTCCACCTTGCTCAGGGGCGCGGTGGCGCTCGTGCCGTAGCGGTCCGAGCGCGTCATGTCCACGTGGACATTGCGGTAGGTCTCGAGCTCCTCTTTTAAGTACAGGCCGATCTTGAGCACAAGATCCGCCTCCTGATAGCCATAGGTGCCGCTGATGGCGCCGGGGTCGTTGCCGCCCGCGCCGTCGCCGCCGTGGCCGGGGTCAAGCGTAATGTAAAGCCAGTCGCTGTCTTTGCCGGCGGTCTCATTCGCCGCCGCGGCCGCCGGGCTCAGCAGCGCCGCCGTCAGCACCAGCGTCAGAAATAAGGATAAGATCCGCTTCATCGTTCCTCCGGACGCGCCGCGTGCGCGCCCGTCCTCCTTCTTGGGAATTATGACAACTTTTGTCGAAGCCGATTGTACCCCACCCTTCCCGCTTTTGCAAGGGCATAGAATGTCAGCGGCAGAAATTTAAGGCAATCTGCAAAGTTTGACATTTCCCGCCGGGTTGTGCTATGCTGTGTAATACTCTATGACAAAATGAGGTTGCATACATGGATATGACTCTGGTAGTGATGGCGGCCGGGCTCGGCTCGCGCTATGGCGGCGTCAAGCAGATCGAGCGTCTCGGCCCCGACGGCGAGATCCTCATGGAATACGCGATCTACGACGCCCTGTGCGCCGGGTTTGACCGCATCGTGCTCATCATCAAGCCGCAGATGCTGCAGGATGTGCGCGCCCTCTTCGGCGACCGCATCGAGCAGCGCACCGGCGTCCGCATCGACTACGCGTTCCAGACGCCGGACCGCTTCACCGCGGCGCGGCCGGAGCTGGCGCAGCGCAGCAAGCCGCTCGGCACCGTGCACGCCGTGCTGTGCGCACGCGATGTGATCGAAACGCCGTTCGCCGTCATCAACGCCGATGATTTTTACGGCCGCGGCGCCATCGACGCCATTGCCGCCGCGCTGCCGGAACTCCGCGGCGCGCAGGACGCCGCCATGGTCGGCTACCGGCTGAAAAACACCGTGAGCCCCTTCGGCACCGTCACGCGCGGCGTGTGCGCGACGGAGGACGGCCTGCTGCGCAAGGTGCATGAGACATATAAGATCCAGCTCTGCCCGGACGGCACGATCCGCGACACGTCCGGTGAGGGCGAGGGCATCGTGCTCGACCCTGATGTGCTCGTGAGCATGAACATGTGGGGCTATCACCCGGCGATGCTGGACGTGATGGCGCAGTATTTTGACGACTTTGTGCGCGGTCTCGCCCCCGGCGACGAAAAGCGCGAGTGCCTGCTGCCCGTGATGATGGACGCGCTCACGGCGCAGGATCGCGTGCGCACGCGCGTGCTGCAGACGGACGAGCGCTGGTTCGGCCTGACATATCAGGACGACAAGCCCGGCGTCGTCGCGGCGCTCCATGCCCTGCACGCCGACGGAACGTATCCCCCGGCGCTGTGGAAGTGACACACAAACTGCCAATCGCGGCGATCTGTCCGATCGCCGCGATTTCTTTACAAATTTCTAATAATTCTTTAAGTGTCTCCCGGTATGATGAAGCAACCAAAGTTTCAGGAGGCACCCGCGATGGAAGAGACGCTGCGCATCGCCGTGTTCGGCGACTCGCTGATGAAGGGCACGCTGCCGGACGAGCAGCTGCGGTATCATTTTCACACCGACCTGTTCGAAGCCCCGCTCGCCGGGCTGCACGCCGAGGTGACGAACAAATCCGTCTTCGGCGCGACCTCGCGCAAGGGCGTCACGCTCGTGCAGCGAGACCTGGCCCGCGGCCATCGCTATGACTGGGCGCTCGTGGAATACGGCGGCAACGACTGCAACTACGACTGGCCCGACGTGGCCGCGCACCCGGAGCAGGATCACGACCCCGTGGTGCCGGCAGACGAATTCCGCGCGAACATGGCGGCCATCGTGCAGATGCTGCGCGAGGCCGGCATCCGCCCCATCTTCACGACCCTGCCGCCCATCGACGAGGTGAAGTACCTCGCCTGCATCGACCACAACGGCGCGAGCGCCGCGGGCGTGATGCAGTGGCTGGGCGACGTGCGGCGCATCTACCGCACGCAGGAGCGCTACTCCGGGCTCGTGCGCGCCATCGCCGACGAGCTGGACGTGCCGTGCGTGGACCCGCGCGAGCGCTTTCTCGACGGGGGCGATCCGCGCGCGCTCAGCGCGGACGACGGCATCCACCTGTCGGAGACGGGGTACCGGCTGTTTTACGGCACGCTCATCGAGCAGGTGCGTGCGATCGTCTGAACTGCATAGAAAAGGAGCGGACACCGCGATCGGTGTCCGCTCCTTTTTTGCTCATATGCGGCAGGCCGCCTGGGTGCACGCGAGCAGGCGCGCGGCCGTCTGCGCGTCCGCCTGACCGGGCAGCAGCCGCCAGACCCAGTTGCCGGAGGCCGTGCCGGGTGTGTTCATGCGGCTCTCGGCGCCGAGGCCGAGCACGTCCTGCATCTGCGCGATGAACAGCTCCGCGCGCGAGCCCATGCCGGCGCGCAGCAGCGCCTCCGGCAGGCGCGCAACGTCGTACACGCCGAGGCAGCGCATGGCATATTCGGCGTCCGCGCCGCCGAGCGCCGCCCAGGCGGCGGCGGGCGCGTTGTCGTGCGTGCCGACGTAGCAGACGCTGTGCGCGCGCACGCGGTCGGGCCGGTGCTCGGACGTGCCGCTGGGGTCAAAGCCGAAGAGCAGCACACGCATGCCCGGGCAGCCGGAGCGAGCAACAAGGCGGCGCACATCGTCGTCGATCGTGCCGAGGTCCTCGGCAATCAATTCCAGCTCGGGCGCTGCCGTGTGCAGCGCCTGCAGCAGCGCCGGGCCGGGGCCGGGCGCCCAGTGGCCGCCGCGGGCGGTCCGTTCGCCGCGCGGCACCACCCAGTAGCTCGAAATGGCACGAAAATGGTCGATACGCACCACATCGTAGCGCTTTGCTGCGCCGCGGATGCGTTCCTTCCACCACCGGAAGCCGTCCGCGCGCATGGCATCCCAATCATAGAGCGGGTTGCCCCAGAGCTGCCCGTCCTCGCTGAAGCAGTCAGGCGGGACGCCGGAGACCTCGGTGGGCACGTTGTGCTCGTCGAGCTGGAACATTTCGGGTTCTGCCCACACGTCGGCGGAGTCCATCGCCACATAGATGGGCAGGTCGCCGATGATGCGGATGCCGAGCGAGTGGATGTACGCCTTGAGTGCCTCCCACTGGCGGAAGAAGAGAAACTGAATGTAGGTGAAAAGCTCCACATCCTCGCGCAGCTCGGCGCGGTAGCGCTCGATGACCTCGCCGCTTGTGCGGCAGCGGATGTCCTCATCGTCCCATTCTGTCCAGGACTTCATGCCGAAGTGGCGCTTGAGCGCCATGAAGAGGGCGTAGTTCGGCAGCCAGCGCTCATTTTCCCGCTCAAATGCCGCGACGGCCTCGCGGTCGCGCGTAAAGCCGCGCGCCTTGGCCTTTTCGAGCAGCATAAAGCGGCACGCGTAGATTTTGCCGTAGTCGACATAGCGGGGATCGTCGCCCCAGTCGCAGGCGTTGACCTCCGCGCGCGTCAGGAGCTTATCTTTGACGAGCAAGTCCAAGTCGATGAAATACGGGTTACCCGCAAAGGACGAAAAGCTCTGATACGGCGAGTCGCCGTAGCTCGTCGGGCCGAGCGGCAAGAGCTGCCAGTATTTCTGCCCCGCGGCGGCGAGAAAGTCGGCAAAGTCATAGGCGGCCTTGCCCATCGTGCCGATGCCGTGGGGCGAGGGAAGGGACGAGATCGGCATCAGAATGCCGGAGGAACGTTCGATCAATGGAACCACTTCTTTCTGGAAAATGAAGGATGAAAGGTGTTAACCCTTTACCGCACCTGCGGCCACGCCCTTGATGATGTACTTCTGGCACAGCAGGTAGAACACGATGACAGGGATGATGCTCAGCAGGATCAGCGCCATCGTCGCGCCGAGGTCGACGGTGCCGTAGCTGCCCTTGAGGTACTGGATGTGGATGGGGATGGTCATGTACTTCGTGCGGTCGAGCACGAGATAGGGCAGCAGATAGTCGTTCCAGACCCACATAATCTCCAAAATGCCCACGGAGATCATGGTAGGCCGCAGCATGGGGAACACCACGGAAAAATAGGTGCGCAGCGGACCGCAGCCATCTATGGAGGCGGCCTCCTCAATCTCCAGGGGGATAGACTTTACAAAGCCAACAAACATGAAGATGGCAAGGCCCGCGCCGAAGCCAAGATAGATGATGGGAATGGTCCAGGGGGTATTGAGGGCCACCTTGTCAAAGGCCATGTCGGCAAAGTTGAAGAATGGGATCTTGACCCGGTCGGCCGTCTTAGACAGGGTAAACATGACCATCTGGAATGGGACGACCATGGAAAAGACGCACAGGTAATAGATGATGCGGCAGAGCTTGCTGTCCACCCGGGCGATATACCAGGCCGCCATAGAGGTACACAGCAAAATCAGCGCCGAGGAGACCACGGTGATGAACAAGCTGTAAAATGCGGATTTCCAGAAGGGGTAGTTACCGAAGGTCATGCCCTTGATATAGTTGGCCCAGCCGGCAAAGCTCTCCCCATTGGGAAAGGCAAAGGTATCGGTCTTGACGTAGGTATTGAGCTTGAAGGAGTTGAGCACCACCATGAAGATGGGCAACACATAGATGATGCAGATAACCGCCAGCACAATGGACAAAACCAATTTGCGGCGTCGTTCGGCGGTAAGGGTACCTTTCATTACTGCTGCACCTCCTTTTTGCGGGTGGCATGGAGCTGAATGAGGCCGATGGCGGCAACCAGCAGGAAGAAGATCACAGCCTTGGCCTGGGCGGTGCCGCGGGCATAGACATTCTGCCCGTAGAATGTGTTATAGATATTTAGCGCCAGCATCTCTGTAGTCTTGATGGCGGAGCCGTCGGATTGAATCAGGAAGGGCTGGCCGCCGGTAAGGGCCAGGTTCTGATCGAAGAGCTTGAAGCTATTGGTAAGGGTGAGGAAGGTGCAGATGGTGATGGAGGGCATCACGTTAGGGATGGTGACCCGCCAAAGGGTCTGCCAGCGGCTGGCGCCATCGATCTTGGCCGCCTCCAGCATATCATCCGGGACTGCCTGCAGGCCGGCGATATAAATAATCATCATATAGCCGATCTGCTGCCAGCACATGAGGATCACAAGGCCCCAGAAGCCGTACTTCGTCTCCAGAAGAATGGAGGTATTATAACGGGTGAGAATACCGTCAAAGATCATGGACCACACATAGCCCAGCACGATGCCGCCGATGAGGTTGGGCATGAAGAACACCGTGCGGAACAGGCTGCTGCCCTTAATGCCCTGGGTGAGGGCATAGGCTGCGGCAAAGGCCAGTACATTGATGAAAACCAGCGACACCAGCGCGAACAGGCCCGTATACCAGAAGGAATGCATAAAGCTGGCATCCTGCAGTGCCTTGACATAGTTCCCCAGGCCGATGAACTCCGCGTCCGAAGTCGTTTTAAACTTACAGAAGGACAGATATACACCTTTACAGAACGGATAGACAAATCCGATAATAAAAGCGCAGACCACGGGCCCCATAAAAAGTGGGAACCAGCGCCGAAGCGGGCGGCGGATCAGCGCCCGGCTGACCGGTGCAGAGCCTTTCTTGCGCTTCAAATCGATCACTCCCATCAAAAAATAGATTGTTACACAGCGCAGACCTCCTGCGGTCTCTGCCGTGATAGAACGGGAGAGGCGGGCGAAAGCCCGCCCCTCCTTGCTTGCTTTAGGGTATCCGGTTTTGATCCAAATTAGCCGTTGGCAGCGGCATACTGGGTAGCCCAGCCATCCACGAAGGCCGTCTTGACCAGCTCCCAGTTGGCGTCGGTACGATCGGCGTCATACTTGTTCATAGCGGAGACAATACCGTCACGATAAGCGTCCACATTGGGCTGGAAGTTGGTGACCCAAGGCATGACGTAGTTGCCGGCAGCGGTGTAGGCGTCAGCATCGCCCAGGAAGCCGTTAGCGGTCTTGGCAGCCTGCTTATAGGGCAGGATACCCAGCTCGTTCACCAGCATCTGAGAGGCCTCGGCATCGGTGACCAGCCAGTACATGAAGTCCAGCGTGGCCTGGATGTCCGCCTTGGAAGCCTTGGCGTTCACGGCCCAGCAGTTCTCGGTACCGCAATTCAGGCCAGCCTTCTCCTCGCCGGCAACACCGCAGTAGAAGGGGATCATGGAGAGGTTGTCCAGGCCGTACTGATTAGCCTCAGTGCCGGTCAGAGCAGCCCACTCCCAGGAACCATTCTGATAGAACACAGCCTGCTCCTTGCCGAACTCGTCCGCCGCGTCAAAGCCGCCGGCAGCGAGATCAGCAGGATTCACGGCGCTGTTGTTGATGTACAGATCCCACAGGTTCTTGTAGTTCTGCATGTAGGTACCCTTGATGGAAGACGGGCATTCCTTCCAGGCGTCGGGATCGTCCACGGACTCGTAGTAATACTCGAGGTTCGCGAGGTGGCCGGTGAAGCGCCAGCTGGAATCGTCGCTCATGGAAGAGGAGGTGAAGGCGTCGAAGCCGAGCTCGGAAGCACGAGCGTGGATGTCCTCAGCGACGGCCTTGAGAGTCTCAAAGTTCGTGATGTCGCCAAGCGTGTAGCCGGCCTTTTCGAGCAGGTCTTCATTGACGATGATGCCGTAGCACTCGTAGCAGTAGCCGATGGAGCAGAGCTTGCCGTCGGCGTCATAGAGGTTGTAGGCGTCGGTGTTGAGCTCGTTGGCAACGGCGGTGCCGCTCAGGTCATAGCAGTAGTCGCCCCAGGTGTCGACAGCGGCCTGGTTGCCCACGACGAACAGCGTCGGGGGAGCGGACTTGTCCATCTCGGCGGTCAGGGTCTCGTTGTAGGTGCCGGAAGCGGCGGTCACGACGGTGACGGGCACGCCGGTCTTCTCGGTGTACATGGCGGCGACCTTCTGCAGGGCCTCGTCGGCTTCGGGCTTGAAGTTCAGCCAGTAGACGCGGCCGGAGGCGGTATCGCCGTCGCTGTTGTCAGCGGAGTCATCCTTCTTATCGCCGCAGGCGACGAGAGAAAGCGCCATGACAAGAGCAAGGATCATTGCAAGATACTTTTTCATTTCATCAATACTCCTTTTCAAATTTATTTTCACGCGGGTTCCCGCGGGAAAATCAGTGCTTGGGCCGCCGCACGGACGCACCCTCGCGCAGCGCGGTCGGCAGAGTGACGTGGCGATGAACGCCGCGTCCCTCGATGATGTCGAGCAGGATCTCGACGCTCGCCTCTCCCATGGCGGTCATGGGCTGGCAGAGGGTGGTGAGCATGGGATGAATGTATTCCGAGACGCTGATGCCGTCGATGGCGATGACGGAGCAGTCCTCAGGGATGGAGCGGCCGCTTTCGCGCAGGGCGCGCATCGCGCCGATGGCCATGTCGTCCGCAATGGCGAACACGGCGGTAAAATCGGCGGGGGAGCGCAGACGCTTTTGCATGGCGGCATAGGCGTTGGCAATGGTGAAGTCTTCGGCACAGATCAGGTCCTCCGGATGCTCCGTGAGACCAAAGTCGCGCAGCGCGCGCTGATAGCCAAGGTAACGAAGCTGGGAGATCGAGCTGTCGTCGGGATCGGCGGTCAGCACGGCGATGCGGCGGTGACCGTTTTTGTAAAGCTCGCTGACCGCGCGGTAGGCCTCCTGCTCGTCGGCGATGGAGACGGAGGAGTACGACTCCGGCGGAAGCGTGCCGTAGGAGTTGGTGTAGGAGCAGCAGACATAGGGCACGCCGAGAAGCGAAACCTCTTCGGGCGAATAATCGCTGCGCCCGCCGAGGAAGATGATGCCGCGCAGGCGCTTTTCCTTTTCCATCACCGCGCCGCACTGAATCTCGTCGTCGCCCGATGGGATCTGGCGCATGACCATCGTGTAGCCCGAGGCGTCGAGCTTTTGCTCGATGGCGTGGATGATGTCGGTGTAGAAGGGGTTCTGCACACCGCGCACCACAAGGCCGACCGCGTCGGAGCGGATCTTGACGAGGTCACGGGCGCTGTTGTTGGGCACGTACCGGTGCGCCTCGATGACGGCGCGGACCCGCCTGCGGGAATCCTCGCTCACGTCGGGACGGTCATTGAGCACGCGGGAGACGGTGCTGACGCTCACGTCTGCGAGCTTTGCAATATCCTTGATGGTCATGCCGACGCGCCCCCTGCGATGATTCCGGAAACCTTACCGGTAACGTTTCCAATCCTTGCTTACAGCATAGTCCCCACAGCGGGCAAAGTCAAATGAAACTTGCTGTTTGTGGTAAAAATGGGGGAAACGCACAAGAAATGTGCACCGATCATTGACAAAACAGCCAAAGGATCAGAGAATAGCGCTCTTAACGTTCAGCTTATGACGTGCCTGTACCGCTTTATGAGCGGCTTATAGCAAAATGCGGGCCAAAATCGGCGTTTCTGTGCAGAAACGAAAAAATTCCCCGTTTTCCGCCGCTATGCGGCAGAAAACGGGGAACGATCCGTGGTTAAAAAAGCCTTACTTGAGCAGCAGCTCCGCGATCTGGATGGTGTTGGTGGCAGCGCCCTTGCGGACCTGGTCGCCGCAGCACCAGAGGTTCAGGCCACGCTCGTCGGTCAGGTCCTCACGAATGCGGCCGACATAGACGATGTCCTGATCGGACGTGTCGAGCGGCATGGGGTAGACCTTGTTCTTGAGGTCGTCGACGAGCTTGCAGCCCGGGGCATTTGCGATGAGCTCCTTGGCACGCTCGACGCTGATCTTCTCCTTCGTGCGCAGCACGACGGATACGCTGTGGCTGCGGATGACGGGCACGCGCGCGCAGGTACAGCTGACCTTCATCTCGGGCAGGTGGAGGATCTTGCGGCCCTCGTTCTGCATCTTCATCTCCTCACTGGTGTAGCCCTCGAAGGCCTCGCCGCCGATCTGGGGGATGATGTTGTACGCGATCTGATACTGGAAGACCTTGGGCTCAAGGTGCTTGCCCTCGGAAAGGGCCTTGACCTCATTGTTGAGTTCGTCGATGCCGCCCTTGCCCGCGCCGCTGACGGCCTGGTAGGAAGAGGCGATGATCGTCTCGATGGGGCTCTCCTTGGCGAGGGCGTTAATGGCCACGAGGGTCACGATGGTGGTGCAGTTGGGGTTCGAGATGATGCCCTTGTGCCACTTCACGTCCTCGGGGTTGATCTCGGGGATGACAAGGGGGACGTTGGGGTCGAGACGGAACGCGCTCGAATTGTCGACGAACACCGCGCCCGCCTTGACGATCGAGGGGGCGAAGCGCTCGGCGATGTCGTTTTCCGCTGCGCCGAGGACAATGTCAAGGCCCTCGAACGCGTCGTCAGACGCCTCAACAATGGTGCACTCCTGACCGCGGAACATGATTTTGCTGCCCGCGCTTCTGGCGCTTGCGATGGGACGAAGGGACGCAACGGGGAAGTTGCGCTCTTCGAGAATTTTGATCATTTCCTGACCGACGGCGCCGGTGGCGCCGAGAATACCGACATTGACCTGCTTCATACTACATTCTCCTTCACAAAACTATTGTACAGGACACGGATGGCCTGTTCGAAATCTTTTTCTTCCACGCCCACGATGATGTTGAGCTCTTCGGGGCCCTGCGTGATCATGCGGATGTTCACGCCATTTTCGCCGAGCTTGGCGAAAATCTTACCGGAAACGCCGGGACGGTACGCCATCTTGCGGCCAACGGCGGCGACAATGGCGATGTGCTCCGTTACGGTTATCTTATTCGGCTGCACCTCTTTTTGCAGCTCGCCCAGCATTTCGTAGAGTGAGCGGGACACCTTGTCGGACGAGACGACGAGCGAGACGTTGTCGATGCCGGACGGCAGATACTCGACGTTGACCTCATGCTTGGCGAGCACGTTGAGAATTTTCAGGAGAGAGCCCGGTTCGCTCGACATGCCGGTCTTGGCGATGGTGATGATGGAAAAGCCCTTCTTGCCGGCGATGCCGGTGATGAAGCCACCCTCTTCCATCTCGTCGCCGATGGACTCCATAATCATTGTGCCGGGATGGTCGGGCGCGTTGGTGTTGCGGATGTTGAGCGGGATGTTCTTCTCGCGCACGGGGA
>ERZ780094.712-NODE-712-length-12381-cov-4.275272_pt1 | contig 12381 bp, 11 predicted proteins | sample MGYA00511174_ERZ780094 | MGnify/ENA primary metagenome ERZ780094 (study PRJEB29588, sample SAMEA2148063) | human gut metagenome | biome: human gut; feature: human-associated habitat; material: faeces | place: Denmark | collected 2008/2010 ...
GTTTAAGTTTGATTTCTAAATTTTATTATTTATTTTTTTAATATAATTAGGTATGAGAACAAAAAATTCACTTGAGTTATTTGAACAGGCAGTTGCCTCGTATAAACTGTCGCAGTGTTTGAGCAAGCCTGACAATGAGTTGTATCATGCGGCTTTTTATTTTGCTCTGCACCGTTTCTTTTCCGGCGAAGACTTTCCTTTGGAACGTCTGTATGAAACATCGCCGGAGATGCTGTTTGAGCAGTTTTACCTGTACTGCCAAAAGCATGCTGAGGTTTTGACGGATGCCAAAATATTGCAGCGGAATGATCCGGCAGCCGGAGTGCTGTTGGCGGTCGTTTTTGTGCAGGAGGAAAAGAAGAGTGCCCGCAGAGCAGCGTGTGAAACCGTTCTGAAACAGCGCGCAGATGTTTCTTATCTGAAATTTCTGGGCGGCTTGGCCAAAACTTATCCGCAGTTGCTTGAACTGATGTTCGTTCTGGTTGAGAGCAAAGATGTCTGGTCGGAGATTTATCTGTCGGATTTGCTGGCTGCTTATTGCAACCGTCCGGTCAAAAGTACGGAAGAATTTGCGGTTATTTATAAGTGGCTGGAGCGGTTGGCCGATCCTGTTGCCGTTGGCAAACATTTACCGTTTGCCGCGAAAGAAATTGAACCGGATAATGCTTTTATCGCATTTCATGCTTCTCATCTGACGGCACTGCTTCAGCTCATAGCGGCTAAAGACGGGCATAACCGGATTTTATCGAAAACGGTTTTGTCTTTGATTACTTTGTCGAATCTGGCGCTTAAAATCCGTTTGGATATTTTGAATAAATATGCTGCCCGGGTTTATGCCGGTTCCCGTGATAATTTGCCTCATTTCTGTGCTGCTGTGTCTGCATTGCTGAAAGAAAGTTTTCTGACGGATGACGATGTCTGCTATGAAATTTTGTTGCAGTTTGAGAAAGCCGTACCGGAAAACAGCGAGACGGCACTGACAATGCTGCAATGGGCAGAACAGGCCTGGCGCAGCCATTATCTGTTGCATGATCCGCAGGGAAGCGATTTTTGTGAAGATGGCCTTTGGCGTTTTGCCGAACCAGTTTTGCAAAAAGGCGGGACAGATGATAAGCGCGACGGCGAATGGTTGTCTCTCTGCGGTGAACTGGCGCTGGCGTCCTGCGGTAATGTCTGGTGCTATGAGCCGCTGCCTCTGTGGCTGGCTTTGCAGATTTATCGCTGTTCCGCTACCGGCTGTTCAGCGAAAGAGCGTTTTCTGCCTACAGCAAAAGCCCTGGTCAACAAGCAGTGTTGGGAACTGGAGCGTTTTTTTGAGGAAGAAAATCAGATTGTTTGGGCCGAATGGATGCCGGCACTGGACTATTTTTGGTGTCAGGAAACTGCGGCGCCCATCAAAAAGGTTTTGCAGATTGTTGCCTATTATGTGCGAGACGACGAGGCGGCAATGAAAGACTGGACTGAACGGCATGGTCTGAACCTGAAAGACTGGGGATGCTGCATTGTGTATAACGAGCAGCGCGAAGCATTGCTGGCTGCACTGAAAGTGGATTGATGTCTGTTAAAAAAACGGGGTGAAAATCACCCCGTTTTTTTATGCTTTGGTTTTCAAATCTTCACCCTGAGCGGTGTAGTTTTTAACTTGAATTGTAGCTTTGTTAGGCATTGCGATGCAGCCGGGGCCGGCGATGCAGCCGCCGGGGCAGCTCATAACTTCAATCATGTTGCATTCGCAGCCTTTGGTGGCATAACGTTTGAGCAGCTTGATGTTTTCAGTGCTCAGGCCGTCAATTTTTTCCGGCCGGATGTCAACTTTGCCTTCAACCAAAGAGGCAACTGCGCCGGCAACACCGCCGGTGAGCGGAAAACCGCGTCCCTGAGCGCAGGAAACGGTTGTGAATTCTGCCGGTTCGGCTGTGGCAACGTTAATGTTTGCTCCGCTGAAAATGGCGTTCATTTCTTCGAAAGTCAAAACATAATCAACGTTGGGGTCGGTTTCGGCTTCAACCCGTTTGGCAAAACAGGGACCGACGAAAACGGCCACGCTTTGCGGATGTTCTTTTTTTACCAGTTCGGCGGTGTAATACATCGGCGTTTTGGTGGAAGAAACATATTCTTTGATTTCCGGAATATGCAGCTGAGCCGCACGGTAATATGCCGGGCAGCAGGAGGTGGTCATGAATTTTTTGCCTTCTTCCATGCGTTCGATAAATTCGGCCGCTTCGTTTTTGGTGGTGATGTCGGCGCCGACGGCAACTTCGATAACATCGTCAAAACCGGCTGCTTTCAGTGCGCCGACCAGGTTGTTGACGGTGCCGCCGAACTGGCCGATGATGGCCGGTGCGACCATGGCAATGACCTGCTTGTCGGTCTCATGCATGGCTTTCAGAACATCAACCATTTGCGAACGCTCGACAATTGCGCCGAAGGGGCATGATTTCAGACATTTGCCGCAGGAAATGCATTTCTCGGGATCAATATGTTCTTTGCCGGCCTGGTCTTTGGTAATGGCGCCGACCGGGCAGGAATCTTCGCAGGGAATAACGTTTTTGATAATGGCCGAATAGGGGCAGACATCATGGCAGCGACCGCATTTGATGCAGAGATCCTGATCAATGAAAGCCTTGCCATTTACGAAACTGATGGCGTTTTTCGGGCAGTTAACCTGGCAGGGGCGGGCAATGCAGGCGCGGCAGAGATCGCTGACAATATAACGTTCTTTGCGGCAGGCCATGCAGGCGGAGTTGATAACCGAGATTTTGCTCGGTTCCAGTTTTTCGCGTTTGAGGGCCTGAGCGGCATAGTCATGCAGCGGCCGCTTGCTGCCTTCTTCGTCGGCCGGGCTGAAACCGAGGACAGCCATGCAAATCTGGCGGACAATGTCGCGGTCGTTTTCAATATTGCAATGGTAGCACTGGGAACCGTCGGGCAGCACCTGAGCCGGAACGTCGTCTATGTGAGCGAAACGGTCGGCAAAAAAACTGGCGGCAACCCGGGCCAGAATGTCGTTGCGGATGGGAAAAAGATTGTTTTTGGGGGTTAACATGCCTATACCTCATTAACTATGATTAATTTTATTGCGGATTATAACGGCAGAAGTTAAAAAATCAACCTTTTTTGAAAGATATGGCTGATTGTCCGGCTTGTTTTCCGCAGAAGGCTGCGCTACAATCAAAAAAAAGGAAAAAACGCGGCAAAAGTTATGGCGTGAGCTGTTAGCAAAACGGTTAGACTCTTGATAAAAAATCAATCAGCGTTTATAACTGGAATAAGTTGAAAATTGTAAGAATATCGGCTGAAAGCATGAGCAGGCAACAAAGTACCAAAAACGAGAGATATCTGTTGGATGCGCTGGATCGGATTTCAAAGAATTCGTACGGTTATGCGGTTTTGTACGTCAGTATTTCCAAACTCAAACCCAAGCACCGCCATCCCGATTTCGTAAAAATTCTGGCGCGGCTGTTTGACAGCGTGGTCGGTAATGCCCGCGGCTATTTTTTCATTATGTCGAACGGAGACTTTGTTATCTTGGGCAAAAACATTACCCAGGAAACGGTTGACGAAGCCGTGGCCAAACTGCGGCAGGGGCTGTCTGCCGACCCGATTTTGCATGGCAAAGACAGCAGCGAATTTGCCACGGTGTTCGAATTTCCGGCCAATTTTGCCGCGTTTTACAAATATGTGGAAGAAATGCTGGAAAGCGATATTCAACATAATGATGCCGACGTCTTGCTGCTTAAGCGTCCGGTTGAGGCAAATGAAATCGATAGTGTGATTGCCGAACTGGATGATATAGATATTGCCGAGTTGGTGAAACGACAGAGCGTGATTAAAATTAAGGGCGGCGGCAAGTTTGAGGTTATGTTTCAGGAATTTTTCGTTGCGGTTAAAGACCTCAGCCTGCAGTTTGACCGCAATCTGGATTTGGTGGCCAACCGCTGGCTGTTTCTTTATCTGACCCAGGCTTTGGATAAAAAGACGCTGTCTGCCTTTTCAACGGCGGAGCTGCAAAAGTGGCCGCAGCAGATCAGCCTGAATTTAAATTTATCTTCGGTTTTTTCGAGCGAGTTCGTCGATTTTGCGAGAAATTTTCTTAAACCGGAGCAAAAGGTTTTGGTGGAAGTTCAGCTGATGGACGTTTTCAATAATCTGCCGCTGTATTTTGAAGCCAAAGAGATTCTGCATAAAGGCGGGCATAAGCTGCTGCTTGATGCCGTCAGCCCTTCGGCGCTGCGGATGTTGAATCTGAAAACGCTGCAGCCGGATATGGTTAAGCTGTTCTGGGAGCCGTTGTTGGAATATGAGGCTTTTGACGAGAAACTGAAAGCAATTATCGATACAATCGGGCGGGAGAATTTTGTTTTGGCCAAATGTGATTCCGACAAGGCCTTGAAATGGGGCGTCTCTTACGGAATTACGGCTTTCCAGGGGCCGTTTATGGATGATATTGAAGTGGCGGTCGTGCGCAGCCGCTGTCCGTCTGCCGGGGCTTGTACGGCGCAGCAGTGTCTGAAACGCCGCCGTTTGCTGTCCGGCACGGTTAAGGCCGGTTGTGCGCATCCGGAAGTTTTGGAAGATTTGTTGTGAGGTAGAGATGTTTTTATTTAACAAAAGTGCTCCCAGGCTGCCGGAAAAAAAGACTGAACCCCAGGTTTCGACGTTTAAGCGTGATACGCTGATTTTGGATTATCTGTCAAAAATCGAGCCCGAATTAAATAATTACAGCGTGCTCTACATTTATCTCAGCAAACTGCAAAACCAAAAGCTGAAAACATTACAGCGTCAGAATCTGATTGAAACGTTCGAAAATGTCATTAAGAAAAACGGGGGAGAAATTTTCGGCCTGCCCAATGAAGATATGGTGGTTTTTTATCATAAAAAAGCCAATGAAGAAATTCAGGCCTGTCTGATTAAAATCCGTTTTATTTTTCATGACGATCCTCTGTTGCAGAATGCTTTTGACCTGGAGCAGGCGGGATTTATCAGATTTTATGATTTGGCGGTTGCTGTCGATGAATTTAAGCGAAATGTCCGGGCATTGATGGACAGTTTGAAGAATCAGTCTTTCGGCGGTTCATCCGGCAACAGCGGACGAAGCGTTCCTGCCGCGATGATGGGAGGGCCGCGCAAACTGCGCCGCGAGCTGACCCCGGGTATGCTGGCCAAGGTTCAGAAAACGTTGGCGATGGCCGATTTTTCCAGTTTGATCCGCCGGCAGTCCGTTTGTGCGGTTATCGGAAAGTCGCCGCCGCAAATGATTTTTGACGAAGTGTTTGTTTCAATTGCCGATTTGCGCGATATGCTGCTGCCTGATGTGGATTTGACGGCTAATCCCTGGTTGTTTCTGCATTTAACCGAAACGCTGGACAAGCGTGTTTTGGCCAGTGTCAGCCAGCATGACGACGGTTCGTTAAACAGTAATTTCAGTATGAATCTGAATGTTTCAACCATTCTCTCCGACGAGTTTTTGACTTTTGACGAAAACATTAATCCTTCAATGCGCTCGTCAATCGTTTTGGAACTTCAGCTGGTGGATATTTTCAGCGACATCAAGGCATTTATTCTGGCAAAAACGTTTGCCCAATATCGCGGTTATAAAATCTGTATTGACGGCATTACGGTTGATAAGCTTAAATATATTGACCGGGAGCAGTTGAACGGCGATTTGCTGAAAATAATCTGGCATCCTTCCTTTATGGATATGATCCGTGAAGACAGCCATTTTACCGATTATGTCAATCGTGCCGAGCGAGCCAAAATGATTTTGTGCCGTGTGGATGATCCGCAGGCGGTGGAAATCGGGAACTCTTTGGGAATCAATCTTTATCAGGGGCGTTATATTCAGCGTATTTTAACGGCACAGCCTAAGAAGACAATTTTCAAAATCAAATAAAAAGCTTGTCTGGCGGATAACTAGAGCGATTTTACGCTGTCAGAAAATGCTCACGTACTAAAATGTACGCTCCGCTTTTCTGCATCTGGAAATCACTCTATTTATACGCGCCAGCCAAGCTTTTGGTATTAGAACGGATAACTAGAGCGATTTTACGCTGTCAGAAAATGCTCACGTACTAAAATGTACGCTCCGCTTTTCTGCATCTGGAAATCACTCTATTTATACGCGCCAGCCAAGCTTTTGGTATTAGAACGGATAACTGGAACGGTTTTACGTTGTCAGAAAATGCTCACGTACTAAAATGTACGCTGCGGTACTTTCCCCTTTTAATTTTACAATATGACTCATTCTCCGCATTTTTTTAGCTGATCTTAATTATTGCAGGTGAAGTAAAAAAAGCTCCCTCAAAAGAAGGAGCTGCAGGTTGGTATCTCTTAATAGTATATTAGTCGCTGATTTCGGCTTCGTAAGCGTGGACGATTTGGGCATCCTCATCTTTTTCATCGCGGGAAAGTTCGCAAACCAAAAGTTTATCGGCATCCTGAAGGCTGTCGAAAACTTCATCGCTGATGTCGCTCAGGAAGATATTGTCATCGTCGTTGCGATATAATAAGGCGGATTTTTCTTCCGCATCCAATTCAATATGCGGATTTAACGGTTCGCCTTCGCGCTGGTAGAGCAGAAGCATAACCTCGTCTTCATCATTAATCAAAAAATCAAAGGTGTCAAAATCTTTGTTATCCATTGCATCATCCTTAAATCAGCAGTTTTATTGAGTTTATATTAGCGCAAAACTCTTTATTTACAAGTCCTATGTTGATAGGTGTGTTAAATTTGATGAATTTTATGCGGAAGTGCGTTATTCTCGCAGGCAAATAAACGGAGGATTAAAGATGCAGACAGCTCTGAATCGTTTTATTGAAATGCTGAAATGGCCGGCCGCCCTGTTTATGCTGGTGACTTTGCCGGCATTGTTTCAATCGCTGTCGTGGTTTAAGTTCGGGCAGCCTAAATATCTGGTGATGTTTGCCGGTTTCTTTATTTATTTTATTTCCCGGACAATGGCCGATGCGTCGGTTAAAGCCAGCATGCAGATTATTGCCCATGAACTGACCCATGCTTTTTTTGCGGTGCTGACATTGCATAAGGTTAAGCATATCAAAGCGGAGGGGGATGATTCCGGCGGTTCGATGAGTTTTGAAGGCGAGGGAAACTGGCTGATTATAATTGCGCCTTATTTTTTTCCTCTGTTCGCCTTTTTCTTTATGCTGGCGGTTCCGCTGTTCGGACAATATGCAAACAGTTTGATTATGAACGGATTGATGGGCTATTTTATCGCCTATCACGTTGATACGGTTGCTTCGCAGATACATGAAAAGCAGACGGATTTGCCGAAGGTTTCCTATAAATTCTGCTTTTTGTTTCTGCCCGGTGCCAATTTGTGGATGATCGGGATGATGCTGGCATTTAACAGTAAGCTGTGGCTGGGCGTTTCCCAGTATCATAAGCTGGTTTTCTGGCTGTTGGAACGCGACTGGCAGTATGTTAAGAATGTGCTGTTTTAGAAAGACAGCGTGCAGGTATCGGCGTTCAGTTTTCCGCGGATGCCGAGAGGGACGATTCTCCGTTCTTCAAAATGTCCCCAGGGAAAATGTTTTATTGTCGGGATGGATAAGTCACCGCAGAAGTAGTCAATAATCTGGTCAATGGTGTTGTCTTCCTCGTAACGGATAATGCAGCCGTTAAATCCGCCGAAAACCAACCCTTTCAGCTTGTTAAATCCCGGTTGTTGCCTGATTTGCTGCAACATGGAATCAATGCGGTAGGTTCTTTCGCCGATGTCCTCAATCAGCAGAATTTTATCCGTGAAATCTGGAAAATAAGGTGTTCCGGCCAGATTGCGGAGCATACTCAGGCAACCGCCGATTAAGGTACCTTCGGCACAGCCGGGGATAACCGTTTCGCCGCCGGAGACTTTGTGGTAGTTTCCGGAGATTATTGCTTTCAGGTCAATGTCGGCCTGAGGGCGGATTTTGCCGTATTTGAAATCGTAAGCCAAGCTGAAACCGTTGTATGACGGGCAGCCGCTTAAACTTTGGGCGGCAATCTGCAATGTGGACGCGTCGCTGATACCGAAAATCGGTTTAGAATTCTTTCTGAGATTTTCGTAATCAAGGTAAGGCAGCATATATTGGGCGCCCGCACCGCCGGTGCTGCAGAAAACCGCTTTAATTTCCGGATCGCGGATAAATTTATTGAAGTCGTCGGCACGGTTCTGCGGCGTGCCGCCCATGTGTCTGAATTTATCGTAAACATGTTCTCCGAGAATCGGCTGCAGCCCGAGGCTTTTTAGATACTCAACCGCCAGGTCGGCGGCATCCCGCGGGTTTATTCCGCGGTTATGTGCCAGCGATGCTTTTAACTCGGGATCAAGCGGCGTTTGATAGTCAAGAAAGTTTGAAGGGGTGATGATTCCGATTTTATCACCCTCCTGCAATTTGAACATTATTTCAACCTTTCAAGAATAGTCTGGCAGAAACCGGGAAGAGAATTGTCGCGGGCGCCCATGATGACAATGCGGTCGCCGGGGCGGGCATTGGCAAGAATGAATTCTCCGGCCGCTTCCCGATTGTCAAAATAGCGGGCCTGTTTGCCGTTTTCGACAGCCCGGTTAATCAGATCTCGGGAGGAAATGTCTCGGGTTACGGTGCCGCCGGCAAAGTAGATTTCTGGCATAAGCAAGATGTCTTCATCGCTCATTTGGGCGCAGAATTCGTCGATAATCTGCCGGCCCATCATCCGCATCGGTGAAAAGCCGTGCGGCTGGAACATCATAATCAGCCGTCCGGGGTAACTTTTCAAAGCCGAAACGGAAGCTTTGACTTTGTCCGGGTTATGAGCAAAATCGTCAATGACGGTAATGTTGTTCCGGGTACCGACAACTTCCAATCGGCGATGGGTGCCGAGGAAACCTTCCAGCGCCTGTGCGGCGTCAAATTTGTCAATTCCCAGCAAGGAACAGGCGGCAATGGCGGCCAGTGCGTTGGAGACGTTAAAACGTCCGATGAGGTTCAGCGTGAAACTTTTGCCGTCCATTGAATATTTGGTGCCGTGCGGCAGGGCTTCGATGTTGTAAGCCCAAAAATCGGCTTTGTTGGTTTCAATGGAAAAAGTCAGCGTTTTTTTGCGGGGATGCCTGATGTTCCGGCAGGCTTCGCAGTCGGCGTTGACAACCACGCCTTGTTTGGCCCGGTCGGCAAAATCCTGAAACAGTTTCTGCAGCTCGGGAATCGGTTTGTGATCGATTGAGATATTGTTAATCAGCGCAACATAGGGGTGATATTTTTCAATTGAGCCGTCGCTTTCATCGGCTTCAATAACGCAGATGTTGCCTTCGTTGTAGATGATGTTGGGAATTCCCTCCCTGTCGGCGTAGTTAAGCAACAGGCCGCCGTCAATCATACAGGGCTTTTGTCCGAGACGGTCGAGAATATAGCCGATCATTGCGGTAACAGTGGTTTTGCCGCTGGTTCCGCCGACGGCGATGTTGTGGCCGTAACCGTGGAAAATGTCGGCCAGCAGATCGGAGCGTTTGCGAATGGGAATATTTTTACCGAGGGCGGCTTTGACGTCGGGGATAGTGTCTTCGACCGCGGTGGAAACATAGAGGACATCAAGGTCGTCGGTAATTGCCGAACCGTCCTGCGGATAGATTTTAATGCCGAGCTTTTCCAAGGCTTGTTTGTTGCTTTGGTCTTTGCCCTGGTCAAAACTGCGGTCGGAGCCGCGAACCTCATAGCCCTGATGCAGGCGAATCTGCGCCAGCGCACTCATTCCGCTGCCCGAGATGCCGCAAAAACTGATTTTAGTCATTGTTATAGTCCTTTCTGAATTTAGAGCGCATCCAAGGTTGTTTTTTCCCGGGCCTGCATGATGGTGAGGTTTTTATATTCTACCGTAATGTAACTTTGACCGCTGCCGTCAACATTTACGCTGAGGGCGGCGCCGACTTTGCCGTTTTCAAAAGTGGCATAAAGGAAAGCTTCGCCGTTTTGAAGTTCTTTTAGAAAGTCAGGATTGCCGATGGCCTGTTCTTTTTGCACGGTTTCGGTTTTGCCGTTGCCGACGGGCTGATCGACGTTGATTACCTTAGGGGTGTAAAATTGCTGAGCATTGCCGTATTTTTGCTCCAGCAGTTTGTAATATTGGTTGTAAAGGTCGAGCACTTTTTCGGCAGAGGGAGTGTCCTGCAGCAGATTACCGTAGGCGATTATCCGCCAGAGTTCGTTTTCGATGCCGAAAGTGAGAATGACTTCACGGAAGGTTTTGACGCTTTTGGGAAGATGCGTGGCGCTGAAGTTATTGACGTAGTCTTTCTGTCCGACGGCTGACAGCGATACGCCTTCTTTTTTGACTTCGTCATAAGTCGCCCCCCACGCCAGGCCGAAGGGGCCCGGTTCGTTTTCGACCAGAGTCTTGTTTTTCTTTTTGGCCAGCTGCGCGCGTTTGGCTTTTTTGAGTTTTTCCTGATGAGAACGGAGCAGCGGCGAATCAATTTTGATTTCACGGGGTTTGGCATCCAGCAGCCGCCCGGCGCTGTCTTTGGCTTCCTCGGCGTTTTCTTCGGTTTTCAACTCGTCAGAGATGAGGAGAGAGTCATAAAAGTCGCCGCTGTTTTGCGCCCGGCTTGTGCCGTATGTGAAAACGGCGGGCAAAATCATTAATCCGAACAGCCATAATTCTTTTTTCATCATGTTATCCTTGTTGATTTTTCATAAAGAAATTGAACAGTGTTCAAATTTGTTTTAATATAAATCATATTTACAAATATTAAGTTAATATAAGATGACAATTACAAAAGACAATATCCGCAGAATTCTCATCAGCAAAGGGCGTTTGCTGGTGAAAGAAAAAGGTGCAGATTATCTGACCGCCCGCAAACTGGCCGAGGCCTCGGCTTATTCAGTCGGTACGATTTACAACCAATTCGGCACAATGGACAACTTTGTGCTGGAACAGAACAAGCAGACGCTGGACGAACTGGTTCGCTATATGCTGAAAACCCCGAAAGGCGAAAGCTCATATCAAATGCTGAACCGCTATCTGGATGCTTTTGTCGCGTTTGTGCTGGCGAATCGAAACCTGTGGTTCCTGTTGTATAACTTCCACCTGCATGCAGAATATGGCAAACTGCCGAAAGCTTATCTGCGCAAACTGGTTGCGGTAACCAAAATCTGGGAACCCGCATTTGAGAAGGTTTATGCCGGACTGAAAGTCAAAGAGCGGCAGCTGGCGCGCCAGGTGCTGTGGCTGACGCTGTTTTCAATGAGTTCGTTTTTAACGACCAACGCCTTGGACAATTTCAGCAAAATTAACAAGAAAAGTCTGTGCAAACTGCTGCTGAACACATATCTGGCCGGACTGACGGTTTTGAAGTAAAGAGGAGGGCCGATGAACATTTTGTGGCAGGTGTTTTATAAGGTTTCCGCTTTTGTGAACAGTCCGGAGTTTCTGCGGAGCTTTTTTGACAACCGTTTTTATCTGATTCTGCTGGTGATTATTCTGATGCGGTTCAAGTATGCGACTTATTCCAGCATGTGGATGAGTGCGCTGGTGAATATTCCGGGAACTTTTCTGCATGAGTTGATGCATTATCTGGTCGGTTCGCTGCTGAATGCCCGGCCGGTTAATTTTACGATTTTTCCGCAGCGTAATCTGGACGGCGATTATGTGATGGGGAGCGTCGGTTTCAGCAATATCACCTTTTATAATGCGGTTCCTTCGGCGATGGCGCCGCTTCTGTTGCTGCCAATCGCTTTTTACATTAACCGTTATGCTTTGCCGCTGATGGCGCCGACGTTTTTTAACTATATTCTCTATGTGCTGTTACAGACAATTATTATTGAGAATGCCATTCCTTCCGGCGCTGATTTTAAAGTAGCGGGAATGTTTTTAAGGGGGCTTCTGCTGTATGCCGTGCTGGCGATAGCGCTGCTGTTGATGTTGTAAAAAAAAACCTCCCGGTGCGGGAGGTTTTTTGTTTCAGTTCTTTTCCAGAGTACGGACAATTTCTTCGGTGACTTTTTTGGCGTCGCCGTAGAGCATTATCGTATTATCGGCATAGAAAAGCGGGTTTTCCACGCCGGAATAGCCGGTAGCCAGAGAGCGCTTGACGAAGAAGACGGTTTTGGCTTTTTCAACGTCAAGAACCGGCATGCCGTAAATCGGCGAATCGGGATTGGTTTTTGCCTGAGGGTTGGTGACGTCATTGGCACCGATAACATAGGCAACGTCGGAGGTGGCGAATTCGCGGTTGATTTCTTCCAGTTCAAAGACATCGTCGTAAGGAACATTGGCCTCGGCCAGCAGAACGTTCATATGTCCGGGCATGCGGCCGGCAACGGGGTGGATGGCGAACTTGACTTCAACGCCGTATTTGTCATGGAGGTCGGCGGCCATTTCCTTTACAATGTGCTGCGCCTTGG
>ERZ780094.730-NODE-730-length-12123-cov-4.110706_pt1 | contig 12123 bp, 7 predicted proteins | sample MGYA00511174_ERZ780094 | MGnify/ENA primary metagenome ERZ780094 (study PRJEB29588, sample SAMEA2148063) | human gut metagenome | biome: human gut; feature: human-associated habitat; material: faeces | place: Denmark | collected 2008/2010 ...
ACACAAACTTTATTCGCACAAAACCGGGAAATGCTAAAGAAAAAAAAAAACCCCGCCGTTCTTATGAAGGGCAGGGCGGTAAGGTGAAAATCTTTAACCGGCCAAATAAGTTTTGACCGCGTCGTCACGTTCAAACAGATAAAGCAGAATACGCAGAGCTTCTCCGCGTGGAGTTTTAAGATTCGGGTCAAGTTCCAGCATCATCCGTGCATCTTTGTTAGCCGTTAATAAAAGGTTTTTATGAACATTCATGTCAGCCAGCCTGAACTCGTTAAAACCGGACTGCCTGGTTCCGAGAATTTCGCCGCCGCCGCGCAGTTCCAAATCTTTTTCGGCAATTTCAAAACCGTCCTCGGTCTCTCGCATGGTGTTCAGACGCTGACGCGAAGTTTCGCTGAGCGGATAGGAATAAAGCAGAATGCAGGTTGAAGCCTGAAAACCGCGTTTAATTCGCCCCCGCAGCTGGTGCAGCTGCGCCAGCCCGAAACGTTCGGCATGTTCAATAACCATAACCGTGGCTTCGGGCACGTTTACGCCGACTTCAATCACCGTGGTTGCCACCAGCAGAGAAATTGCACCGGACTTAAACCGCTCCATGACTTCGTCTTTCTCTTTTTCTTTCATCTTGCCGTGAACCAGCCCGACTTTATTGCCGAAAATCTGCTGTAGGGTGCTGAAACGTTCTTCTGCGGCTGCCAAGTCGATTTTTTCCGATTCCTCCACCAGAGGGCAAACCCAGTAAGCGCGGCAGCCTTCTGCCAACTTGCGCTGCAGGGCGGCGACCACCACATCCAGCTTGGTTACCGGCATCACCCGGGTATCAACCGGTTTTCGTCCTTCCGGTACCTGGTCGATTTTGGAATATTCCATATCTCCGTATGCGGTTAAAACCAGCGACCGGGGAATAGGGGTAGCCGTCATGACCAAGATGTCAGCCTTGTTTCCTTTGTTTGAGAGCGCCAGCCGCTGATGGACGCCGAAACGGTGCTGTTCATCCACGATAACACAGGCCAGATCTTTGAAAACAACGTCTTCCACAAACAAGGCATGCGTTCCGATAAGAATGTCGATTTCTCCTGCCGCCAAAGCTTCCAGAATCTGTGTCCGCGCTTTGCCCTTAACCCGTCCGGTCAGCAATTCGGCTCTCACCCCGATTTCGTCGCATAGCGGCTGTATCGTTTCCAAATGCTGCTTGGCCAAAATTTCGGTCGGTGCCATAATCGCCGCCTGCGTGCCGCATTCCACCGCATTAAGCATTGTCAGCAGGGCGACAATGGTTTTGCCGCTGCCGACGTCTCCCTGCAACAGCCGCAGCATACGGAATTTGGAGGCCTGATCGGCGGCGATTTCCCGCAAGACTTTTTCTTGGGCAGATGTCAGCTTAAAGGGCAGGGCGTCTAAAACTTTTTTGCGCAGCAAACCGTTGCCGTTGATTTCCCGGCCCTGCTGCTTTTTGACTCTTTCCCGCACGATGGCCAGAGCCAGCTGATTGGCCAACAGTTCGTCATAGGCCAGACGGCTGCGCGCCGGATCCGAAGGCTCCAAATCTGTCAGTTTAACCGGGTGGTGAGCCAGTTTCAGCGCCTGATTGAAACTCGGCCAGCCGGTGGCTTTCAGATAAGGCTCGTCTTGCCACTCGGGCAGCGTCGGAACCGCAGCAAGAGCCTGTTTCATCAGTTTGTTGAGCATTTTGTTGGTTATACCGGCCGTCAGCGGATAAACCGGCTCCACCCCAAGAACCGAAGTAATTTCTTCCGGCTTGACAATATAATCGGGGTGGCTCATCTGCCATTGGCCGTTAAAACTTTCCAGCTTGCCGCTGATGACTCTTTCTGCGCCTGTCGGCAGATTTTTTTGAATCGAGTCGGGATAGGCCTTGAAAAAAATAAGCGTAACGTCATCGGTTCCGTCGCTGCACCGCACCTTATACGGCTGCTTGCGGGTTTGAGGCGGAATATGTTCGATAACTCTGACTTTCAGCGTGCAGATAACATTCGGGCGAGCGTTAATCAGTTTCGGGGCGTAAGTCCGGTCAATCAGCGCCGCCGGCAGGTGCCAGATTAAGTCAACCACTCGGTCACCGCAAAGACGTGAAATAAAGCCGGCGGTTTTGGCGCCGATGCCTTTCAGCGAGTTGACGGAAGCGAATAATGGAAATAAAACCGGCGGCCGCATTTTTGTCCTTAAATCAAGAAAACAGTTGCACTTATCGGTTATTGTATATATTTTCACTATAAAGTAAATGATAAGATTAAGAAAATGTTAGAAGATATATCCGCTCTTGAAAACTGCACGGTTTCCTCGGTGCCGGACGGCTATGACGCCTTCCTGCTGGCGCAGCTGTGGGAAAAGTCCGCCCGCGACATCTTATATATTGTCAGCGACGGCGTGGCATTGGAAAACACCGCTCATATCCTTTCGGTTATTCGTCCGGAGGCCGAGGTGCTGAAATTTCCGGCTTGGGATACGGTCCCTTATGACCGGGTGTCGCCGAACGTAAATATTGTGGCTGCGCGTATCGGTGCGCTGAGCGCTTTGGCACAAAATCCCAGTCCTAAAAAACCGAGAATTATCGTGACCAGCGCCGGAGCGGCCATTCAGCGCCTGCCGCTGAAGAAGATTTTTCTCAATTCGATGAAAAACGTTTCCGTCGGCGGCGAACTGAACTTTAACGACTTTGTGCATTATGCGGTCGTCAACGGCTATAATCGGGTAGAGCAGGTGATGGAACCCGGAGAATACGCCGTCCGCGGTGATATTCTTGATATTTTTCCGGTTGGCAGCGAACTGCCGCTGCGCATTGATTTGTTCGGCGACGAAGTGGAAAAGATCCGCACTTTTGATCCGCTCACCCAGCGCACCGCGGGCGAATTGAAAAGTTATACTTTCCAGGTGATGGGAGAGGTGGCGCTTGACAACAATACGATCAAAACTTTTCGCGCCAAATACCGTGAGGCTTTCGGCTCCGGCGGAACCGGCGATGAACTTTACGAAAGCATTTCCAACTCCCAGAAATATATCGGTATGGAAAACTGGCTGCCGTTTTTCTATGACGAAACCCTGCCCACTTTGTTTGACTATTTGCCGCAGGCTTACGTTATTGCCGGCAAAAACGTTCGTGATGCCGTCAAATCCAAAGAAGAAAGCATTGCCGATTATTACCAGGCCCGTTTGGAGGCGCTGAACATCAAATCGGTCAACGAGGCAGATGCTTATCGTCCGGTTGCGCCGGAGCTGCTCTATTTGAACGAAAAAGAGTTTCGCGAGCTTCTCCGCAGGCGGCGGGCAATTACTTTGACCAATATGTCGCTGCCGTCTGCTGATGACAATGTGAGTGCCGGCGTTATCCCCGGGCGTGATTTTTCCAGTGCCAAAAACGTGAATGCCGCTCAGGTCTATGCCGATTTAAAAGATTATCTGGCAGAAAACGGCAAATTAAAGCGCATCATCTGCTGTTACAGCGAGGGTTCGCGTGAGCGTCTGACTTCCCTGATGAGCGAATACGGTATTGACGAGCTGGCTTTGGCTGACGATTGGCATGAAGCCTTAAGCAAAGCGGGACACAAGAAAACCGCTCTGATTATAATGAATTTGGCGCACGGTTTCAAAGGTGCCGGCTGGTGTCTGATTTCCGAGCAGGATATTCTCGGCGAACGCCAAAACCGCCGCACCGCTAAAAAGGTGACCGCCAAAGATTTTATTGCCGACGTATCGTCTTTGTCGGTGGGCGAATTGGTCGTGCATGTAGAGCACGGTATCGGCAAGTTTCTCGGTTTGGAAAACATTACCGCCGGCGGCGCCCCGCATGACTGTTTGAAAATTCTTTATGCCAATGATGCCAAATTATTCGTACCGGTTGAAAATATCGATATGGTTTCCCGCTACGGGCTGGAAGACGACAATATCCAGCTTGATACGCTGGGCGGACTGGCCTGGCAGGCAAAAAAGGCCAAGGTTAAGGCCAAAATCCGCGATATTGCCGAAAAACTGATTAAAATTGCCGCCGAAAGACACCTGAAAAGTGCTGATGTCTTTATTCCGGCCTCCGGCGCTTATGATGAATTCTGTGCTAAATTCCCTTACAGCGAAACCGACGACCAGCTTAATGCGATTGCCGATGTTTTGAAGGATTTGGGGCAGGGCTCTCCGATGGATCGCCTGGTGTGCGGCGATGTCGGTTTCGGCAAAACCGAAGTGGCACTGCGGGCGGCTTTTGCCGTCGCATCCTCCGGAGCCCAGGTCGCTTTAATTGTACCGACCACCCTGCTGGCGCGGCAACATTATTATAATTTCAAAAAGCGGATGGAAGGTTTTCCGATAAAAGTCAAAATGCTTTCTCGCCTGGTAACGCCGAAAGAGGCGGAAGAAACTCGGCGCGGTTTGGCCGACGGTTCGGTGGAAATCGTTATCGGTACACATGCGCTGTTGTCAAAGGATATTAAATTCTGCAACCTCGGCCTGCTGATTATCGACGAGGAGCAGCATTTCGGCGTGGCGCATAAGGAAAAGCTTAAATCGCTGAAATCAGACGTTCATGTCTTGACGCTGACGGCAACGCCGATTCCCCGTACGCTGCAAATGTCTCTGACCGGGGTTAAACAGCTGAGTATCATCGGCACGCCGCCGGTTGACCGCCTGGCAGCCCGAACGTTTGTGATGCCGTTTGACAAGGTGATGATAAAAGAAGCCATCTACCGCGAAAAATTCCGCAACGGGCAGACATTCTTCGTTTGTCCGCGGGTATCTGACATTTTCGGTGTGGAAAAAGAGCTGCGGGAGCTGGTTCCCGATATAAAAATTTTGGTGGCGCACGGGCAAATGCCGGTCAAACATCTGGAACAGGTGATGAACGATTTTGCCGACGGCAAAGCTGATTTGCTGCTTTCCACCACGATTATTGAATCCGGCATTGATATGCCGACGGTCAATACCATGATTGTCCACCGGGCCGATATGTTCGGTCTGGCACAGCTTTATCAGTTGCGCGGCCGGGTAGGGCGCGGCAAACTGCGCGGCTATTGCTATTTTACCGTTCCCAAACAGAAAAATCTCAAACCGGTGGCCGAACGGCGGCTGAGCATTTTGCAGGCTTTGGACACGCTGGGTGCCGGCTTCTCGCTGGCCAGCCATGATATGGACATCCGCGGTTCCGGCAATATTCTCGGCGAGGAGCAGTCCGGGCATATTAAGGAAGTGGGCGTTGCCTTATATCAGCACATGCTGGAAGAGGAAATTGCCCGTCTTAAAGCCGGAGAACTGGCGCAGGACAAACAGGCCGCCGCCGAATGGGCTCCGCAGATAACCACCGGTATCCCGATTATGATTCCCGAAACCTATGTTAAAGATTTGGGTGTGCGCCTGGGGCTCTATAAACGCATTGGCGAAATCAAAGACCGTGCCGGTCTGCTCGATATGCGCGAAGAGCTGGTTGATCGTTTCGGCAAGCTTCCGCCCGAGGTCGATAACCTGCTGAAAACCGTTGAAATCAAACAATTGGCGGTTTTGGCCAATGTTGAAAAAATTGATGCGGGAAGCAAGGGAATTTTACTGAGTTTTCATAACAATGTTTTTGCCGCGCCGGATAAGCTGATTGACTTTGTCACCAAACAGTTCGGCGTTGTCAAAATCCGCCCCGACCAAAAGCTGTTTATTGAAAAAAATCTGGAAGATTATGCGGTTCGGGTCGAAACCATCAAAAATTATCTGCATAAACTGACCGCGCTGCTCGGAGTAAACTGATGACTGAAGAAAACGGATTATCCTGCCCGCTGCGCTTTTATAATATGCTGGTTCACCTGCGAACCGGCAGCCGGCCGGCGGAAGAAAATGTTGCCGTTAAAAATATCTGGCAGAAAGATAATCTGGTCTTTATGGATTTGTATTTTTACCGCAGCAAAAAGTCACAGGTAATTGACAGCGTTTATGTAAAAGATATTTTTGACTTAAGCACTGAAAAGTTTTACGCCTCGCCGGAACTTTTTATTCGCGATTACTGTGCGTTTGTTTCCTCTCAGGGCTGCGAGACGGAAAGCGAACTCCCCGAAACGCCGCAGTTTGATTTCAAGCATTTGGAACCGATAAAGGATAACCTGATTATCCTCACGTTTATGGCTAAATGCACGGCTGATTTTAACCGGATAAAAAACAAGGCAATCAGAGATTATATTTTTCGCTGCCTGCCGCAGACCAAAGCATTGAGCGACCAGTATATCAGCAGTTATCTTAAGGATTTGAATCCAAATGAAGACAATTTTTTAACCGCGGTAGATAATTTAAAGGCTAAATCGCCTGAAGAAGTTGAAGAACTGATTAAAGAAGCGTTGAAAATAAGTGCTTCTGACGGAGCCGTCAGCTATACTGAACGCCTTTGGCTGGCGGAAATCATTCAAACCTTGCGGGAATATGGCATTGAGCCCGATATTGAGTTTTAATCTTATCAAATAAGCCCCTTTAGGGCTCTTTTTTTTATTACCCTTCCAGGGCATTTTTTTCATTGTCATCGCGAGGATATTAACCCGAAGCCATCCTTGCTTTATCATCACCGTCATGCTCCGGCTTTTCCTTCTCCGTCATACTCCGGTTTTTTTCTTCTTTGTCATACTCCGGCTTGACCGGAGTATCTCCCGGCATTTATCTCTCTGTCATCTATTGCCTTACCCGCCGGGTGCGGTTTGACCGGAGTATCTTCCATACATGACAACCGCAGCAGCAAACAGATTACCCTATCAAGTCGGGTAATGACAGTAAAAGAAAACAAGTTAGATAATCTATCACAAAAAAGAATCCCCCTTTGAAAAAGAATTTCAAAGGGGGATTTCTGTGGCGGACTATCCTCCGTAATAGCCGCAACGATCCACAATTTCGTTATAAGTCTTTTTATACCAGCCGTTGTAACCGTCTTGTCCGGCAACACCGTTATCACAGTCGCCTTTACCCGGAGTAGCATAGTAACCGGCCGGTCCGCTGACGGAATAAGCGCCGCCGCCGGATCTCAGGGTTGCCCCGCTGCCCAGACAGATTTTGTCTTTGTTACAGACTTCAATCGTGTTATCCTGGGTTGTAACTTTCGAGTTGCTTTTCAAGTCCAGGCGGGCATTGTACAGACGCAGCCAGGTATCCAGATTAAGCGTCGAATTGTTTGTAACACTCATGTTCTGACAAGCACCGCCGCAACCGGAAATGCGCAGGGCATAAATATCGGCACTTGAGTTGTCCATGCTGAATTTGCCGTTGCCGCCTTGAATGGCAATCCCGTTGTGAGGCATGCTTATGTAAGCTTTATTCCTCAAAACAACGGAGCAGTCGCCATTGCATTGGTAGAGCAAAATCGGAACGTTGTTAAAATAATTTTGACTTCCGTCCATCACTAATTTACCGTAACCATTTAACTCAAAGAAGTGAAGAGCAACATCATGGTTGTTGGCTCTGCCATGATGATTGGCATCCAAATTGTAAAAGCTGGCAGAAGAAAAATTATTGGAACCATGAAGGTCAATTTGTCCTTCAATGTGAATTCTTAATGTTCCGAAAGGAATATATTCTCTCCAGTTAAAGTTTTTGCTGCTGACAGAGCTAGGTTCATTCGTAGAAGTTATATAAATATCTCGCCATATATAATTACCTTTACTGTAAGTATGAGCCTCGTTCGGATTGTTGTTGTGATTAATTCTAATCCAGAGATTGTCAAGATTGTTATTAAACAGCCACAAATCCGGCGTGAAAGTCAAAGTAGGCCGGTTATAAGAAGAACATTCCTTATATCCGTCATATTTGTAAAAGGAAGCTTCGCCGCGCCAGGAAGAATAATATGTTCCCAGCGGATTTTTCATCGACGCATCACTTAAGGTCAGGTCTTTGAAGACGACGGCGGTAGTACCTTTATACCACAAACCTTCGTTGATTTCTTTGTAACCGGCATTGGCCAGACGGCTCTTGCAGGTTGCGTTGCATTTGCGGTAGCTTTCCTGAACGCCATATCCCGGAACATTACATTTGGAACTGCTTTGTGTCTCATAAGCGCCGCAGGCTGCCTGCGTATAACCGCGGTTCTTACAGTATTTGTCCGGGTCTATTTTGCATGAGAAATACGTATTGCCGCTTCCACGAGGGCAGTAACTTGCAATTACCGAGTCTGCATCGCAGGGTTCGTCTTTGGAATATTTATAGCCTAAACTTTCGCAAACGTCTTTTTCCGTCTTGCAGGTCTTGTAATATTTTGTTCCTTTCAGGAAACAGTAATCCATCGGCGATTGCGGGCCGAACTCGTCACAAAGCAGGCTGTAACCGGCTTCACAGGAGCATGAAGCATAAGTGGTAACGCCGTTATATTCGCAGGCAGTGCCGTTTCCTTTCTGGTGAATTGAACTGTCACAGGTAATCCATGTGGAAGGGCAGAGACAGTCGGAATAATAAACACTGGTTGTGGCTTTGCCAGCCGAATAAGTTACTTCGGCACATTTGTCTTCATTATGAATTTTTGGGGAAGGGCAAGAAGTGGCGGTATAAGGATAAATGGAACGGTCACAGTAACATTTGAACTTTCCGCCGCAGGAGTTTCCGCTGATGGTGTTAGGATAGGAACATTCGGCCTTGGCATAACCGAAGTTCAAATCGCAGCACTGGTCATAATATGAATTGTCATAAGGACAATAACGCGACACCCGCTCGTTGGCGCCGCATGCGCCGGTTTTGTTAAAGCCCAGAGTTTTACAGCGGTTAACGTTGTCATGGTCAAAGCTCTGCTCTATATTGTCAAAACCGAGCTTGTCATTTGTATCTACTATAAAATGAACCTTGGCCAGCTTTTTCAGTCTGTTCAAAGTGTAGGGCTCGTTTTGAAGCTGAATTTGTGCAGAACGATCTTGAGGTGAAACCTGAAGATTATTGGGAGGAACCGTATAAGTTGAAGAAAGTTGCGCTGCTGCCGGAACGGATAATACTATCACCGCAAATAAAGCAAGCAGACTATGACTAATAATTCTCATAGCACACCTCATAGACATATTAAAACCAAAACCATTTTTAGAATAACATACTATTGGTGAAAATTCAATAAATAAAAATATATGGCAGAGGGAACAGTGACTGCAAATGAAACGGCTTTTCGTTAAAATTCATCGGGTTAAATAAAAAGTTTTATTCAGTGCACAAAAAATGCCCGGCGTTTGCCGCCGGACATTGTCATAAAGTAAAAATCCTTAAACGGAATTATTCGGAAAGAACTTTTTCCGTCTTGTTTATCTCGCCGTCCTGAGAAACAGGGCTGCCTTCGTCTGACGGAGAAGCCGGTTCTGTATCGGCAGGCTGCGGCTGAGCGTCTTCCTGCACTTCCTGTGAAGAAACGGAATTGCTTTCTTCTTCCCGGGGAGGCTGTTTTCCCTCGTCTTCGTAAACTTTTTTGTTAAACTCGTCAAAAAAGTGATGCTTAACCGTATCGCCGATTTTGATACCGTGTTTTTTGACATCTCCGGCATTCAGTTCAATAACGGCCAATGCCGGTTCCGGCGCGATAATCAGCTCTTCGGACATCGGCGTTGCATTTTCTTCAATAAAGAAAATTCTGCCGTTTGAGTTGACAAACAGCATATCCAATGGAATTTTGGTGTCTTTCATCCACATGGCTACCTGGTTTTCAACGTCGGCCAGGTTAAAAATCATACCGCTGTCGGCAGCCAGACTGTCACGGTTCATCAGGCCTTTTTCAAGTTCTTCAGGGGTTTGTGCCTCTTCGACATTGTAACGGACGTCGCCGTTTTCGGTGGAGATAGTCAGATTGCCGCTGTTTTCTTTCGGCGAGCAGCCGGCAACAACGATTAACGCCAGAAAAAGTTTAAGAAATTTGCTCATAGTCATCTCCTTTAGGATTGTATGTCGATTTTACGAGGCTGCCATTTGGAAACCACGACCGGTCCGTTCTGTGACAGCATAACTTTTTTTCTGTTATTTGAAAAGGCATTGTTTTTCTGGGCGGCTTTGCTGCTCTTGATAAAACTGTCCACAACTACTTTGAGGTCAATAACGTTAATTGTTCCGGCAATGCAGTTTTCCTTGAAAGCCGAATTGCTTTTAATCAGCTTTTCCAGGCCGATCAGCGATGTTTTTCCGTATTTGTTCCAGATGCTTTCCAGAAAAGAGTCTATCTTGGCCGGAAACTTGACCGGCGGCATAAACGGACGCCCCATGGCAAACATACGCTTCAGGTTGGGTTCGAAAAAACCGTCTTTGTTGCAGACAAACAGGCTGGGAACCAGAATCTGCATGTTGTAAGCCATGGCAAAATGGATTTGGGCCAGAAACAAGAGATGCTGCATTTTTTCGGTCTCCAGATAAATGCCGTCTTTTTCGGCCCGGTTAAAAAACCAGTAGGCAATATCAATTGCGGTGTCGGTTGCCGGAATTGTCATTTCCTGTCCTTTCAAAATATTCAGAACTGATTATAAATCATTTATTTGATAAACACAAATATTTTAAATCTTACGCGCTGTTATTTTTTTCTGTTTGTATTTATTTTTATTCTTGTTTTAATAATGTTATTACGCTATCAATAAAGCAGCGATATGTCCGAATTCATGAAGATACGGCATTAATTTTGTGATGATTAGAGTAGGGTTCAGTCAATGTTTTTGCTCAAAGATGTTAAAGTTTCAGCCGCGTTGTGCGGAACTTTGTTTGTGTTGGCTGCTTGCAGCAGCGCTTCTTTCCCTGAAATCACCGAGGAGGATTCTTCGGCGATAAGCTCGGAAGAAAGCGGAAAAATCCTCAAGGAAGGAAAGAGCCTGGTCGGAGACGATAAAAATATTGCCTATGACGATGAAAACAGCGTTGACCCCGTCACGCCGGCCAAAACCAAGCCGGTAATCGTGGCCGATTCTGAAAATTTGGATGAAGAGGAAACGCTTGTGGATGAAGACGATGAGGATGTTGACTTCTTCGGCGTGCCTTTTGATGAAGATCCGAATGCCAAACCTGCTCCGAAAGCCTCAAAGACGGCAGCGGCCAAACCTGTTGAAAAGCCCGCTTCTCAAGCGGCCGCTCCGGTGCCTGCGCAGCCGGTTGTCCCCAGCGTGACTTATTTGGCTGATACGTTTTATTTTGACAACGGCAGCTCGGCTCTGCCTTCCGGTTCAAATGGAAAGATCCGCGCCATTGTCCGCGAGGCCAAGAAGAACAATGCTTTTGTCCGCGTGATGGGGTTTGCCTCCAGCCGCACCCGCAACACGGACATGGCCAGTCATAAAATGGCCAATTTCAAGGTTTCGTTAGCCCGTGCCGAAGCTGTGGCTGCCGCTTTGCGCCGCGCCGGTATGCCGGCAAACAAAATTTTGGTTGAGGCAATGTCTGACAACCGTCCCGCTTATCTGGAGGTTATGCCGGAAGGTGAACGCCTGAACCGCCGGACGGAAGTTTACATCAGTTACTAATATTTCGGTCAGGGAGCAAAGGTGAGTTTTAGTTTTGAAAATGTGAAGTCTCTGGGAGGTAATCTCTGGAAAACCGCTCCTGTTGATGAACGCAAGGCTGAACTCATCTCCCAAAGCTGCAATCTGCCGCTGCTGGTAGCGGAAATTTTGGCATCGCGCGGCATTGCCCCGCAGGATGTCTCTAATTTTATTGAACCCAAACTGCAAAATCTGCTGCCGGATCCTTCGGTTATGAAAGATATGTCCAAAGCGGCGGCTAAAATAGCTGAAGCCGTTATTTCCGGCCGCAAAATCGCCATAATCGGCGACTATGACGTGGACGGAGCAACTTCTTCGTCGGTTCTGCGCCTGTTTTTGGAAAGTGTCGGCTGCGAGCCGCTGGTGCATATACCCGAACGTGAAGAGGGTTACGGTCCGAGCACGGCCGCTTTTGATGAATTTGCCGCACAGGGGGCCGATTTTGTTATTACCGTTGACTGCGGCACAACCGCTTTTAATATTTTTGATTATGCCAAAGAAAAAGGCTTTGAGGTTATCGTGCTAGACCATCATGAAGCGGAAACCCGCCTGCCTGATGTCTATGCCGTGGTTAACCCCAAACGACTGGACGAGAGTGACGAATATCCTTATTTGAAATATATGGCCGCCGTAGGCGTCGTTTTTGTGGGGTTTTTTGGGGGTGTTTGGGGGGTGTGTGTGGGGG
>ERZ780094.739-NODE-739-length-12037-cov-2.948172_pt1 | contig 12037 bp, 10 predicted proteins | sample MGYA00511174_ERZ780094 | MGnify/ENA primary metagenome ERZ780094 (study PRJEB29588, sample SAMEA2148063) | human gut metagenome | biome: human gut; feature: human-associated habitat; material: faeces | place: Denmark | collected 2008/2010 ...
AAAAAAAGGCGACGGTTCAGCATTGATGAAAAATGTGACGCTGGCAGCGGAGATTATTTCAGCGGTAACGGCAGCGGTGAAGATTCCTGTTACCATAAAAATGCGTCTGGGCTGGTCGCGGGATACGATCAATGCCGTAGAACTGGCAATGGCAGCGGAATCGGCAGGGGCGGCAGCCATTACTGTTCATGGACGGACACGGGAAGATTTTTATATGGGAACGGCAGACTGGAGAGAAATCAAAAAGGTTGTGGATGCCGTCCGTATTCCTGTCATCGGAAACGGGGATGTGGGGGACGGCCCTGCGGCAAAGGCACTGATGGAGGAAACCGGATGTGCGGCAGTTGCCATCGGCCGTGCGGCATGGGGAAATCCTTGGGTTTTCGGGGCGGTGAATACATATCTGGAAACAGGAGAAATCCTTCCCGGGCCGAGTTGGGAAGAACGGCTTGCCATGGCAAGGAAACATCTGCATGGATTGTGCGTTGAGAAAGGGGAGAGGATCGCGGTCAGGGAAATGCGGGCTCATGCGAGCCGATATTTCCATGGGCTTCCTAAGGCGACCGTACTCCGTCGGGAGATTATGAAAGCGCTTACGGAGGAAGAATTCGGACGGATCCTTACCGGGTATGAAATGGAATTGGGGCTGGAGGAACCGGAAGCGTAGCAAGGAGGCGGAATGACAGTCAGAAAGAATTCATCAGCCATGGTTTTTATCTGCCTGATGGGGGTAGTGAGTTTATTTGCCGACATGACGCAGGAAGGGGCACGTGGGATCTTTGGCGCATACCTGGGGATGATGGGGGCATCTGCGGCAATGGTGGGATGTATATCGGGAGCCGGCGAGCTCGTAGGATACGGACTTCGGTTTGTGACCGGTATCATTGCAAGCCGCAGCGGGAAATATTGGTTTATGACTGTCGGCGGGTATGCGCTGGCAGTACTTGCCATCCCCTGTCTTGCTTTTGTACCTGATGGGAATTGGATGATGGCAGCATGCTTTATCATTTTGGGGCGGGTGGGGAAAGCGATACGGCAGCCTGCCAAGAGTACCCTTCTTTCTTATGCCGCATCCCGGGAAGGACTCGGGAAAAGTTTTGCCATTCAGGAGTTTTTGGATCAGCTTGGCGCGTTCCTGGGGCCGGTGTTGATTTTCTGGGTGTTGTCTTATTATGGAAGCCGGGGGATGGAAACGGCTTATGGGAAAAGTTTTTTATTCCTCGGCATACCGGCATTTCTCTGCATAGCAGCAGTTATTTTAGCTAAAATAAAATTTCCCGATCCTGAAAAATTTGAGCCGGAAGTTAAAGAAACCAAAGAGGCACATCTTGGTTTCCGTTTTAAAATTTACATGGTGGGAACCGCTTTATTTGCCTTTGGTTTTATTGATTTTCCGATAGTGGCACTGCACGCGGTGAAATCAGGGCTGGCAGGGAAAGCGGAAATTTCCCTGCTGTATGCGGCAGCTATGGCGGCGGATGCGTTTTCCGCTTTGTTCTTCGGCTGGCTTTATGATAAGTACGGTACCGTATCTCTCGTATGGTCTACATTGCTGTCGATGCCTTTTGTGTTTTTTATCTTTATGGCACCGTCTTCCTGCTGGCTGTATGCCGGCGTTCTTCTTTGGGGAATCGGTATGGGGGCGCAGGAGTCTACACTGAAAGCGGCCGTGGCTTCCATCGTACCTAAACGTGAAAGAGCGGTGGGGTATGGAATTTTTGAAACAGGATTTGGTGTATCCTGGTTTATTGGAAGTTTTCTTTTAGGAATTTTATATGATGCTTCTATTTTATGGATGGCGGCAATATCGGCGCTTATGCAGGCAGCGGCAGTGCCGTTCTTTTTCCTGACAGGAAGACAAGAGCATAAATTAGAAGCATGAATTATTAAAAAATAAGAAAACTGTATAAGCTGATGATAAGAAAATAATTATAATAAAAAATCCTTATAAAATCAGTACTTTATCAGATTAACTTTCATTGACAAGGCAATATGGAAATATTAAAATATGTAAAGATACAGTCACAATCTATTGTAAGCGGAACCCGTGTGGTTATGGCGGGCTTTTCTTATTAAAGGAGGAAAAATGGGCAGGTTTCTTGATTCCGGTTGCGTTTTGGACAAACGGGAAGAGAATGCCTTTTTTATTTATGACTGTCATTTTAGTATTGTGCAATAGGCTCACTGCTTCTTATGGGAAGCAGGGGGCTTTTATTTTTGTTCAAGGAGGGAACTATGCATGTAGGTATTGTCATGGGCAGTGATTCCGATCTGCCGGTCATGAAAAAAGCCGCAGAAGTTTTAAGCGGTTTCGGCGTGACATATGATATGGCGATCGCATCTGCCCATCGTACACCTAAGAAGCTGGAAGAATTTATTCTGGCACAGGAAGAAAAAGGGGCAGCCTGCTTTATTGCCGGCGCGGGTATGGCGGCAGCGCTTCCCGGCGTAGTGGCTTCTATGACACTTTGTCCTGTTATCGGTGTACCGTTGTCAGGAGCCAGGCTGGACGGCATGGATGCTTTATTTTCCATTGTCCAGATGCCGTCGGGGATTCCTGTGGCGACAGTGGCGATTGACGGCGCTAAAAATGCGGCGTACCTGGCAGTGGAAATCGGCGCGGCAGCAGATAGAGATCTTTATAGAAAATATAAAGAATACCGTGAAGAAATGGCTGCTGAAATTTATCGTAAAGATGAAAAGTTACAGAAAGAATTGAAATAATTATATAGGGGACAGGGAGGGTATGATGAAAGAATATAAGCCTTTTAAATCGGGGAAAGTTCGTGAATTGTATGATTTGGGCGACAGCCTTATCATGGTTTGCACTGACCGCATTTCCGCATTCGATAATATTTTGGAAAATCCGATTCCCAAAAAAGGTGAAGTGCTGAACAAGATGTCCAAGTTTTGGTTTGATTTTACAAAAGACGTGGTACCGAACCATATGATTTCCATTGACGTAGCGGATATGCCTGCGTTTTTCCGAAAACCCGAATTTGATGGAAACAGCATGAAAACCCAAAAGCTGGAGATGATTCCTGTAGAATGCATTGTTCGCGGATACATCACAGGCTCCGGCTGGGAAAGCTACAAAAAAGACGGTACCATCTGCGGTATCCGTCTGTCGGAAGGGCTTGAGGAATGTGAAAAGCTCCCTGAAGCGATTTTCACTCCTTCTACCAAAGCGCCTGTCGGTGAGCATGACATGAATATTTCCATGGAAGAAGGGGCGGAATGGATTGAAAAGACCTTCCCGGGAAAAGGGAAGGAATACATGGAAAGGCTTCGTGACTTAACACTTGCTCTGTACAGGAAATGCGCCGATTACGCGCTGTCTAAAGGCATCATCATTGCGGACACTAAGTTTGAATTCGGTCTGGATAAGGAAGGAAATATCGTTCTCGGTGATGAAATGCTGACGCCTGACAATTCACGCTTCTGGCCGCTGGACGGTTATGTACCGGGGAAAGGGCAGCCGTCTTATGACAAACAGTTTGTCCGCGACTACCTGAAAGAGAATCCGGGGGATGTGCTGCCGCAGGAAATCATTGACAAGACGATCGGCAAGTATGTGGAAGCCTACGAACTTCTCACGGGAGAAAAATTCTGAAAGTGGATGACGGGAATATGGCTGCCTGCGATGACAAGTTTCATGAAGAATGCGGGGTTTTTGCCATCTATGACAGAAACCGGCCTGCTGCTCTTGAAACATATTACGGGGTTTTTTCTTTGCAGCACCGCGGGCAGGAAAGCGCGGGAATAACTGTCAGCGACGGGCATACGATGGAAACATTCCGCGGCATGGGTCTTGTCACGGAAGTCTTCCGCAAACTTCCTGAAAAAGAAGGTTTCATAGGCATCGGCCATGTGCGGTACAGCACGACGGGATCTTCCATTCCGAGCAATATCCAGCCGCTGCAGCTGGAAGGCGCGGAAGGGCCTTTGGCTCTTGCCCACAACGGGAATCTGGTGAATACAAAAGTTCTCAGAAACCGACTCCTTCAAAGCGGATCTACCTTCCAGACCACCATGGACACGGAAATCATTATCAAACTCCTTGCCCATGCAGGAGCAGCCGTGACGGAGGACAGGATCAAGGGCGTTATGGATGAAATCCGCGGCGCATATGCCGTTGTGGCGTGTACCAATCAGGCAGTTTACGGATTCCGGGATCCCTTCGGCTATCGTCCGATGGCGCTGGGCAAGACAGAAAGCGGTTATGTACTTTGTTCGGAGACGCCTGCCCTTGATGCGATTGACGCGGAATTTGTCCGCGATATCCTTCCCGGAGAAATTGTAAGAATTGATGATGACGGCGTTCATAGCACGATGTATGGAAAAAAGGCGCCCCGCCTCGGGATCTGCGCCTTTGAGTATATTTATTTTGCCCGTCCCGATTCCGTGATGAACGGACAGGATATCTATGAAGCACGCCTGTCTATGGGCCGCCATTTATGGGAAGAAACGCATTATGAAGGTGATGTTGTCATGAGCGTCCCCGATTCGGGCAATGTGGCAGCATTAGGGTATTCCCATGCGTCAGGCATTCCTTATGTGGAAGGACTTTTGAAAAACAAGTACATGGGGCGTACTTTTATTCAGCCCGGGCAGAAACAGAGGGAACGGGCGGTACGGATGAAGCTGAATCCGATTGTCATGAATGTAAAGGGGAAACGAATCATCCTTGTGGACGACTCCATTGTCCGCGGAACAACAAGCGGTATCATTATCCGTTTGCTGCGGAATGCAGGCGCAAAGGAAATAAAAATGTGCATCAGTTCGCCTCCTGTCAGATTCCCTTGTTTCTTCGGCATTGATACGGCACAGCGGAGGCAGCTGGTTGCCGCGAGCCATTCGGAAGAAGAAATCTGCAAAATGATTGGCGCCGATAAGCTGCACTATCTGTCGCAAAAAGGACTGGCGGAATCCATTTCCCGCATACGGGCCAAAGATATGTGTTTTGCCTGCTTTGACGGTAATTATCCCGAACCAGTGCCGGGCGGCGGACTCGACGGTATGAAAGAATAAGGAGAGACATATGGACGAAAAGAAAAAGGGGCTGACTTACGCGGAAGCGGGCGTGGACATCGACGCCGGAGAAAGAGAAGTGGAACTGATTAAAAAATCTGTGCAGGCGACCTATACAAGAGGGGTGCTGGGGGATCTGGGCGGCTTTGGCGGCCTGTTCCGCCTGAAAGACGAATTATCTGAAGATCCCATCCTTGTTTCAGGCACGGACGGTGTAGGGACGAAACTGCGTCTTGCCATTGAAATGGGGATACATCATACCATCGGGCAGGACTGCGTGGCGATGAGTGTTAATGATGTTCTCGTACAGGGGGCGCGCCCGCTTTTCTTTCTGGATTATATCGCGACGGGGAAACTGGATCCGGAACTGATGGCGGAGATTGTCAAAGGCGTGGCTGATGCCTGCATCGAATCGGGGTGCGCGCTTCTTGGCGGTGAAACGGCGGAAATGGCCGGCTTTTACGCATCAGGCGACTACGACGTAGCAGGTTTTGCGGTAGGGATTGTGGATAGGAAAAACTTAATTACCGGTGAAAAGATTACGGCCGGCGACGTTATCCTCGGACTGCCTTCCACAGGTATCCATTCTAACGGTTATTCCCTGGTACGCCGCATTATCTCTGACAATCATTTAAATTTAAAAGAAACTTATGAAGGGTTTGACAAACCTCTCGGAGAAGTCGTACTTACGCCGACAAAGCTTTACCCGAAACTTGTCCTTCCCGTACTGAAGGGCGCTGACGTGAAAGGACTTGTCCATATTACAGGGGGAGGTTTTTATGATAATATTCCCCGTGTCCTTCCGGAGGGGACAAGAGCTGTCCTTGATGCGGATAAATGGCCGCTACTTCCAATTTTTTCTTTCATCAAAGCGCAGGGCGGCGTAGAGCCCCGTGAAATGTACCGCACCTTTAACTGCGGACTGGGAATGCTCCTCATTTTGAGCCGTGGGGAAACGGAAAAGGCGAAAAAAATATTGAAGAACATCGGCGAAGCTGTTTATGAAGTCGGCACAATCAGCGAAGGAAATCGGGATGTCATTGTGACAGGCGGGCTTTTCCATGAATAAGCGCATACTGATATTTGCTTCAGGCCGCGGTTCCAATGCGGAGGCTCTTCATGAAGCTGCCGTGAACGGAACGATTAAAGGGACGATCGTAGGTGTCATCTGCGTCCATCACGATGCGCCGGTTCTTCAGCGGGCGGAAAGATGGAGGGTGCCTGCAACGGTCATTGAAATGAAGACATGCAGGGATAAAGCTGACTATAATGAGAAGATCTTGGAAGCGGCGAAATCGTACGCACCCGATCTGATCTGTCTGGCAGGATATATGCGTATCTGTGGCGAAAATTTGATAAAGGCTTTTGAAAACCGCATTATCAATATCCATCCCGCCCTGCTGCCCAGTTTTCGCGGACTCCACGCACAGCGGCAGGCGATAGAGGCGGGGGTAAAAGTGGCGGGATGTACTGTCCATTTTGTGGGAACAGGGCTTGATGACGGCCCGATTATCACGCAGGTGGCGGTACCGGTTTATAACCATGATACGGAAGATACGCTTTCCGCACGTATACTGGCGGAAGAACATCCCGCCTATGTCCGCGCAGTGAAAGCCTATTGCGAAGATAAACTTCATATAGCGGGTCATACAGTGACAGGCATGCACGAGGAGGAATGAAAATGGCAGTTAAAAGAGCATTGATCAGTGTATCTGACAAGACCGGCATCGTGGAATTTGCCAAAGGCCTTCATGAACTGGGAGTGGAGATTATTTCCACCGGCGGTACGATGAAAGCGATCTCTGAGGCAGGGATTCCGGTCATGTCCGTTTCCGAACTTACCGGTTTTCCGGAAATGATGGACGGCAGGGTGAAAACGCTTCACCCGAAAATACATGGCGGTATTCTGGCGGTCCGTGACAATCCGGCCCATGTAAAAGCGATGGAAGAACATGGAATTGCCGGTATCGATCTGGTGGCCGTCAATTTATATCCTTTCCGTGAAACGATAGCGAGACCCGGTGTCATACGGGCGGAAGCTGTTGAAAATATTGATATCGGCGGCCCTTCCATGGTACGTGCGGCAGCAAAGAATTATAAGTATGTCACGATTGTCGTTGATCCCGCGCAGTACGGAGAGGTGCTGGAACGGATCCGGGAAGACAGGCTGACGGAAGAGTTCCGCTTTGATTTGTCAAGAAAAGCTTTTCTTCATACAGGACTGTATGACTGCGCCATTGCCGATTACATGACAAAAGAAATAAATGGCGGCGGAGAAGGGCTGCCGGATATCTTTGCCAAGGCTTATGTAAAGATCCAGAATCTCCGCTATGGTGAAAACCCGCATCAGAAAGCAGCCTTTTACAGAGATCCGGAAGCGAAAGGCGGCATTGCTTCCGCCAGGCAGCTGCATGGAAAAGAATTATCATATAATAATATTGTGGATATGGAAGCGGCATGGGATCTTGCCTGCGAATGGAAAGATACTCCCGCCTGTGTGGTTGTAAAGCATACGAATCCCTGCGGTACCGCTCTCGGTACAAGTGCCCTCGACGCGTTTAAGCGGGCCTTTGCGGCGGACAGCAAATCTGCATTCGGCGGCATTGTGGCGATGAACAGGGAATGTGACAAAGAAACGGCGGAAGAAATGAAACCGATTTTCTTTGAAGTCATTATGGCTCCAAAGTTTTCACAGGAAGCTGTCGATATTTTATCTGTGAAGAAAAACATCCGCCTTGTAGAAGTGGCGGATACGGAAGAAAAAGAACTGCAGCTCCATAAGGTTTCCGGCGGACTTCTCGTGCAGACACCGGACGACAGCTCCGAAACGAGAGCAGACTGTACTTGTGTCACGGAAAGAGCGCCGACGGAAGAAGAGTGGCAGGCACTGGAATTCGGCTGGAAGATTGTAAAGCACGTTAAGTCCAACGCCATCGTGCTGACCGGTAAGGATATCACTTACGGCGTGGGCGCGGGACAGATGAATCGCGTAGGTGCGGCGGATATTGCCATTGCCGAAGCGGGAGAAAAGTGTAAAGGCTCCATCATGGCGTCTGATGCGTTCTTTCCTTTTGGGGATACAATTGAAGCAGCAGGGAAAGCAGGAATTACCGCTGTCATTCAGCCTGGCGGTTCTATACGCGACCAGGAATCTATCGATATGGCAAATAAGTATGGTATAGCTATGGTATTTACCGGACATCGGCATTTCCGCCATAGCTGAGATTGGAGGAGCTTTGAAAGTATTAGTGATTGGAAGCGGCGGCAGGGAACATGCGCTGCTCTGGAAACTGGCACACAGTCCGTCTGTAAAAGAAGTGTACGTCATTCCCGGAAACGATGGAATGACAGATGTGGCGCATTTAATTCCGGTAAAAGGAACAGAAGATATTCTGGATTTTGCCCGTCTGATGGAAGTGGATCTTACTGTTGCCGGTCCCGAGACTGTGCTGACGGAAGGTCTGGCCGACAAGTTTGCCGAAAAGGGAATGGCTTTCTTCGGACCGTCAGCGGCGGCAGCGCAGATTGAAGGTTCGAAAAGTTTCGCCAAAAATCTGATGAAAAAGTATAAGATCCCTACAGCTGCTTATGAAACATTTACCGATGAAGAAAAGGCCGTTTCTTATATCAAAAAACGAAAGAAATATCCCCTTGTCATCAAGGCAGACGGACTGGCGTCGGGGAAGGGCGTTGTCATTGCCGAAACCGAAGAGCAGGCTGTTCAGGCGGTCTGCGGGATGCTGGAGGGAAAAACCTTTGGCAGCGCGGGAGAATCCGTGGTGATTGAGGAATTTATGGAAGGGGAAGAGGCGAGTGTTCTCTGCTTCACTGACGGAAATACCATCGTTCCTATGATTTCCGCACAAGATCATAAGCGCATCAGCGACGGGGATATGGGAGCGAATACCGGCGGCATGGGGGCTTATGCTCCCGCTCCGGTCATGACGAAAGAATTGGACAAAATCGTTTATGATACCATTCTGCTGCCTGCTGTCAAAGCAATGAAAAAAGAAGGCTGCCCGTTTAAAGGCTGCCTTTATGCCGGATTGATGATTACAAAAGACGGGCCCCAAGTGGTGGAATTTAACTGCCGATTCGGAGATCCTGAGACGGAAGCCGTTCTGCCGCTTCTCGAAAGCGATCTTGCGAAGATCATGCTTGCCTGCACGAAAGGAACCTTGAAAAAGGAAAGGGTGGAATGGAAAAACGCCTGTGCTGTGGATGTCGTCCTGGCATCGGAAGGATATCCCGCCACCCATTCCTCGGGAGAGGAGATAGTAGGGCTGGAGGAAGCCAAAAAGACCGGCTGCCTCGTGTTCCATGCGGGCAGTATGAAGAAAAATGGCAGGTACTTTGTTAATGGCGGCCGTGTGCTGAATGTGGCGGCTGTCGCGCCGACATTGAAAGAAGCGCGGGACAAGGCCTATGAAGGTGTTTCAAAGATCAGCTGGCGGGGCATGCAGTACCGTCATGATATTGCCGATAAAGGGTTGAAGCGTTTGAAAAAAAGGAAATAAAAAAGAAAAGCGCTGTTTCTGTATTTGATGGGAATGGCGCTTTTATCTGTGCTTATGCGGGCGGATATTTTTGGTTAGTTTTACTGATCTGGTCATTTGATATCTACCTATGCCTGTTTCTGCAGGCAGGGAATTTTATGCGCAGCATGTATTTGCCCGGCACATGAAAAGTGGCAATAAAAAAAAGACGAGGACACAGGTCTTCGCCTTTTCCGTCAGATGATTACTTTGCTGCGCTGTCAGCAGCGATGGCGGCATTGACGCTTGCATTCAGACGGGATTTTTTACGAGCGGCAGCATTTTTATGGATAACGCCTTTCCGTGCAGCGGTATCAATAACGCTCTGCGCTTCGCGAAGGGCGATGTCCTTCTGGTCAGTTGTGGCAGCAGCTACAGCTTTCTTGACAGCACCATGAATCCGGGAACGGACAGCAGCGTGAGCAGCTCTCTTCTTTGCGTCAGTCTTCATGGTTTTCATGTTGGATTTAATTTGCGGCAATTGTTTCACCTCCCGTCTGTGTCATTCATACCGTGTTATTTTACCATGTTTCGCTTTCCGTGGCAAGAAATCTTTTATATATGCCGGCAGTTTGTGTAAAAGCAGGCTATTCGTTAAAATAAAGGAAATGTCGGAATAAACATATTTCCTTGAAATCAGTTTCCGAAAAGAGTAAAAGAAAAGGAGCAGCCTATGTATGTCGGTGTAGATATGGTGAAAGCGGCACGCTGGGAACGGATTTGTGAAAAATTTCCGTCCCGCCTTGAAAAAATGTTTACGGAAGAAGAACGGGCGCACTGTGAGTCAAAAGGAAAAAATAAGGCTTATTCTTACGCGGCGCTCTGGGCAGCGCGGGAAGCAGCAGGGAAAGCACTGGGGATAGGCATCCTCGGTTCAGGTTTTGGCGATGCGTACCTGTCATGGACAAAGTGGGGGGCGCCTGTTCTCCACTTGCAGGGGAATTTTGAAAAGCGGGCGGAGAAATTGGGAATCACGGATATGTCCGTTTCCATTTCCCATGAAGACGGTATGTCTATTGCTGTCGTTGTGATGGAGGCAAAATCATGATACTGACAACATCTGAGGAATCAAGACTTTTGGATCAACGCGCCATGACGGAATACGGACTGCCGGAGTCGGTGCTTATGGAAAACGCCGGCGCTTCCGTGGTGCAGCTTATGAAAGAAAAAATATCCTGGGAAGACGCGCGGGTGGTCATCGTCTGCGGCAGCGGAAATAACGGGGGTGATGGATTCGTCACGGCACGGTACGCTCTTTCCGAAGGTGCTGATGTGGCGGTTCTTGTCATGGGGGATGCATCCCATACGGGAGAGAATTCTTTATTGTATAAAAATATAGCGGCTAAAATGGGAATTCCCGTGATTTCCGTTGCAGGCGCGGATGACGCAAAGGAATATCTGGCAGGTGCGGATATTATTGTAGACGCGCTCATCGGCACGGGTCTGAAACATCATGTGAAAGGAAGCACGGCGGAGCTTATTACGGCCATGAATGATTCGGAAGCGGTTATTGTTTCCGTGGATGTTCCCAGCGGCATGTTTTCTGACAGCGGCTGTGCGGCGGGGGCGGTGGTGAATGCCGATTATACGGTGGCGTTAGGCTCCATAAAGCGGGGGCATATCCTTTATCCGGGAAATGGATATACAGGAACCGTCTTGTATTCACCCATCGGCATCCCAAACGGCGCCAGGGAACATTTTCCTGTAAAGCTGGTGGAAGAAAAAGATATTTATGAATTTCTTCCTGTGCGGAGTTTTGCCGCCCATAAGGGAACAAATGGATTTATAGGCATTTTTGCCGGTTCGGAAGGGATGGCGGGCGCGGGTCTGCTGGCAGCACAGGGGGCGCTTTACGGTGGCGGAGGAAAGATTGCTCTTGTTTCCGTAGGGAATGCTGCTTTCCAGCTGGCAGGGAAAATTCCGGAAGTGATGGTTTCTTCCTGCGGGGATGCCCCTTGCTTTACCGAGGATATGTCAGATAAGGCAGTGAAGCAGACCGGGATGTATGACGTTGTCGCGTTGGGACCGGGTCTGGGGCGGAACGAAAGAACGCAGACCTTTGTGGCGGATATGCTGGAGCACTGCCGTAAGACCATGGTTGTGGATGCGGACGCGCTCTTTGCTGTCGGCCATCAAAAAATCAATCTGAGAAACTGCCCTGCTGATGTGGTTCTGACGCCCCACGTGGGAGAATTTGCTTTCCTTACCGGACTTACCGCAAAAGATGTAGAAGCCGGCAGGATCGATGAAGCGATCCGGTATGCTAAGGAAAACCATGTGGTGCTTGTGCTGAAAGGAGCGCCTACGGTTATTGCCGTACCGGACGGCAGGGCATGGGTGAATTCCACGGGAAATCCGGGCATGGCCGCAGGCGGTAGGGGAGATACTCTGACGGGTATCATTGCCGCCTTTATTGGGCAGGGACTTTCTGCCGAAGAGGCTGCTGTGGGGGGGGTTTTTTTTCCTGGGGT
>ERZ780094.742-NODE-742-length-11984-cov-3.994467_pt1 | contig 11984 bp, 17 predicted proteins | sample MGYA00511174_ERZ780094 | MGnify/ENA primary metagenome ERZ780094 (study PRJEB29588, sample SAMEA2148063) | human gut metagenome | biome: human gut; feature: human-associated habitat; material: faeces | place: Denmark | collected 2008/2010 ...
CCGTCTGCCGTTGATACGGCTTCAAGACTTTGGCTTTGATTCGTATCTATGAGGCTGGTGTCTGATAAGAGGAACTTTCCGGAAAAGTCGTATTCGACGGAACCGGCGTTAACGGGAGCCGCGGTTAAACATACGGCGCAGCCCAAACCAAGAACAGCTTTCATCATACACCTCTCTATAACTGAAACCATACCTCTTACAGTATGTCATAATTATATTATTGTGTCAATATTTAATGGGGCGGGATTTTATTTTTGGCTAAGAAGGGCAAATATTTTTATTTTGGCCGGGGAGTGTTTTTTGTCTTGTTATTAGGCTGATAAATGCTTATATAGATAGAGAATTATCAGTAAGGAGAATGAATATGACTTTTGAATTACCGGAACTGCCGTATGCCAAAAATGCATTGGAACCCTATATTTCAGAAAAGACAATGGAGTTTCATTACGGGAAACACCATAAAGCTTATGTCGATAATCTGAATAAGCTGGTTAAAGATACGGAATTTGAGAATATGTCTTTGGAAGAAGTGATTAAAACTTCGGCCGGGCGGGCTGAATTCAGCGCTATTTTTAACAATGCGGCTCAGGCTTGGAATCATACGTTTTTTTGGAACTGTATGATGAAAGACGGCGGTCAGGCACCTCAAGGCGAATTGAGGGCTAAGATTGACCGCGATTTCGGCAGTTATGAAAAATTCAAGGAAGAGTTTAAAAATGCCGCAACTTCTCAATTCGGTTCGGGGTGGGCCTGGCTGGCAGAGGGTAAAGACGGCAAACTGACGGTTATGAAAACGTCGAATGCAGATACACCGTTGGCACACGGGTTGAAACCGATTATAACCTGTGATGTTTGGGAGCATGCTTATTATCTGGATTATCAGAATCGCCGTCCGGATTTTGTAAGCGCTTTTTTGGAACATTTGGTTAAATATTAAATCTTTCGGGAAATAACGGATAATAAAGCCTGACGGAAACGGAGGGCTTTATTTTTGTCTGCACAGATTGGATTATTTAATTGCTTTTTAATAAATATGTGCTTAAATAACTGCAGATTTAAACGGTTTATATTGACTAATTTTGTCTAAAATGATAGAATTAAGTAAAAGTAATAATCTCAGGAGAGCCGATATGAGTTATGAAAATGCACCTGTTGAATTGACCCACGGTCATTACTATACCTGCGGCGGGTTTTGTGGCGGGGGGGGGGAAGGAGAGCGGCGGTTTGCCGGCCGGAAGCCGTGAAGCCGAGGGCGATTTGAATCAAACGCTGAAAGCTGTTGCGGCTTTGTTTAAAGCTCCGGAAGAAAAGCCCGTTAATTTTTCGATGATTGCCCGGGGCAGGGATTATTAGTCAGATGTCCGGCTATACGACTGAAAATAAGTTTGTGATTGCAGAGGGTGATGAAGGAGATTTGTATATTTTCCTTCAGGCTAAAAAGGAGCATCCGGATGAGCCGCGGGTAATCTATGACGGCTATGACCATGCTATTTTTATGCGCCGTCCCGAAGAACGGATTATTCTGGATTATATCCATCCTGAAGTGCGTGATCAACTGCGTAAGGCTCGTCGGGTTGTGATGGTTGAAACGATTTTGGAAAATATCAAAGAGAGCTATTACGCCGATATGCAAGTGGTAGATAAAATTCCGGTTGACTGGAGCAAGATAGGTCTGAAAACCTGGGAGGAAATTGTCCTCAAAGATAAGCAGGTCTAAAAAAGGACTTGCTTTTTTTTCAAATATAGCCTATTACATTTTTTGTCTTAACGGTCCCATCGTCTAGAGGCCTAGGACGCGGCCCTCTCAAGGCTGCAACACGGGTTCGAATCCCGTTGGGATCACCAATTGCGATACCCTCAGTTTTTGAGGGTATTTTTTTGTTTAAAGACCTGATGTAATCGTAAGGTTTTCTAAGGGTATAAGAGATTTTACGGTCTTGTAATTTCAAGTTCGAAAGTAAGATGTGTAAAATCTCTCTTTTTGTTTCTACTTTCGAACTCTGGAAGATTTGGTACGCATTATTACCCAAGGAAAGTATGGTGGCGACTACGATATTACCCGTGAGGAATGGCAGGAAGAAAAAGCCAATATTGCAAATAAACGGGAACAATTACAAAGAACGGCTGAAAAATACGCGGATATAAGCAAAGATATCCAAATTACTGTTAATGAAGTCTTGGATATTGCGGCAAATGTTTCTGATATTATGAAAGAGGCGAATCCTACTCAAGAAAATAAATTACTTAGTCTTATGCTTGCGGAATGTTATCAGGACGGGCAGAAACTGATTTACAAATTGCAAAAGCCTTTTGATAAGCTGGTTAACCTCAAAAATGCTAATACTTGGTTTGATTTTGATAAATCCGACATCAAAGAATATGAAACTATGGCTGAGAAAGTGCAGATGTATAAGATTGAGTGAGTGTGTGAAGGTAAAAAGTAGTTTAATAAATATATAAATGTTTTGTTTTTAATTTTAGTGTATTTATCATAGTGGTCAGGTTTAACTTAATATAATGGGATAATAGATGCAAAAATGGAAACAAGCATTATCTAAGAAATATTTTTATCATCTGTATAATCTTTTAAGCGAACATCCATGGATATTAGAGAAACAAAAAGCATTAGAAGATTTATGGTCAATATGCGATGATGATAAGAAAAAAATTCTAATTATAGATCTTTTGAAACGGTTTCAATTGATTACTGAAGATACTAGGCGGCCATTAGAGAGGGATATTTTTAATCAAATTTTGAATGTATGGCAATTACCACCTGAAAATATAGTGTTTCTTCCAATTGCATATAAGGAAGAATTGGATGGTTCTTTGTGGATTTTAGATTCATTAAAGCAGAATTTACCTGATGTTATTTCGTCTAAAAAACTTTTGAATCATTTAATGTATTGTAATGACACCAGTTTATGCGGAGAAGATAAATATCTAATAATTGTTGATGATTTTATTGGTTCAGGACATAAACTTTCAAGAAAATTAAAATATGCAAAAGAACATTCTGTATGTAAAAAAATATATTGCGTTTGCCCTGTAGGTATGAATGCTGGTATAAGATACCTAGAGGACAATTTTCCGGATATTGGTTTCTTCGTTTCCAAACGTTTGGAAAAAGCTGTTTCTGATTATTATAGCGATGCAGACGATCGAAAAGGAACACTGCAAGATTTAACAAATAGTTATAGACTGAAAAAAAGAATACATTATCTTGGAGTCGGTGAAGCTGAAGCTTTATTTTCATATAAAAATCGTAATATTCCTAATAATGTATTTCCTATATTTTGGGGGGAGAATGATAATAATTTTGAAAAGTTTTTTCGGAGAAGAAAATGATAGATAGTGAAGAAAGAGTTATATTAAAAGAGTTATTTTCTCAAAAAAATGGTATAGAGTTGTTTTGGTTTCACCAATATAAAGGATTATCAGTTGCCCAAATTTATAAAGCAGTAAAATATTTATCATCTTTGGGATTGGTTGCACAAGATGGGCAAAAAGTATATATTGAAGAAGCTAAGAAGATTACAATTTTGAAAAAATATAGAGATTTTTTTTGTGGAATTGAGGAAAACTGGAAAAATAAAATTGATTATTATAAAAATATAACGAATACTCTAGAAAAAGAATTGAAAGGTTTTAGGTGATAATGGCTAGAAATGAAGTGGTTTCGCTTCGATAGTTTAAGCTGATGTTAAAGGTTCACGCATTGATATAAATTCTTTATATCAATGCATGTTCCAGCTGACGCTTCCACATTTAAATAAAATCTAACGCTTTTATTTAAATGAAAAAAAGTAATCTTATAGGTTACAAGAAAATCAAGTATTATGTAGTTGTTATCACCTAAATGTTTGCGTGATGTTTAATAGTGATAGCTTTAGGTCAATTGCAGAATTATTTGGAATGAAAGTTAGTGATTTTTATTTATTAACCAAAAATCCAGATATATTTTATTGTACATACAAAATACCAAAAAGAAGTGGGGGGTATAGGAAATTATCTGCTCCATCTTTAAGGCTTATGGCAATTCAGCGCTCTATTTTAAATTATATCTTAAAACCAAACTTCGCTCCTTTGGATTGTTGTGTTGGGTTCGTTTCTGATAAAAGTATCTTAGATAATGTACGTCCACATCTAAAAAGAGATTTCATTTTTAAGACCGATATAAAGGATTTCTTTCCTTCAATAAGTTTAAAGAAGGTGCAACAACTTTTCCTTGAATTAGGATATTCGTGTGAGGTTAGTAGGATATTAGCTAAATTGTGTTGTAAAAATTATTGCCTTCCTCAAGGAGCGCCAACAAGCCCAATGATAAGCAATATGATTTTACATAAAATTGATGAAAAAATTATGAACTTATGCAAAGAAAAAGAGTTAGTTTATACACGATATGCAGATGATATTACAATTTCCTCAACGAAACAAATTGATAAAAATTTAGAAAAAGAAATAGCAAGGCTTTTGGCTGAGCATAATATGGAGTTAAATTATAAGAAAACACATTTTTATGGGCCTAAAAGTAAAAAAATTATCACTGGTATATCTATTTCTTCAGGAAGCCCTATGTTACCAAGGCAAACAAAGCGAGCTTGGCGGCAAGAAATTAATATGATACAAAAATTTGGCTTGTTGAAGCATATGGAAAATACTAAACAATTAAATCCGCTATTTATTCCAAGTTTAAAAGGAAAATTGTTATTTTGGAAACATATTGAACCCACTAATAAGTTTATAGACAAGGGTTTTATCGTTTTAGATGAGGCCTTGAAAGAGTTAGATTGAATTTCTCTTTGTGATTTTTAATTTAAATGGCTCGTGAATTGTGAGTTAAGCATCACCAATGCAAACGGCAGGTATTGAAACTGCCGTTTTTCTTTTATAAATCAGTTGCTTAACTGAGTTCGATTAAAAAACGTGTTTGGGGAGAAGTTTCCGAACTCGTTTATATAAAAAGCTTTACATTTGTTTTGGGGTATTTATAATCGTGGCAAAATTATATGATTATGTTTAACAATTTTAAATTTTTATTATGGAAACAAATATGATTGATAGATGCCTTGCAAAAGTAGAGGCGGGAAATGTGGTCAAGCGCTATATTTGTGAAGAATTGTTGTTTTTTTATACCTTATGGGAAAAAAAGAAGCACACGTCTGGATGGTTTAAAGGTGCATTTGGAAGAAAACGAGAGAATGTTTGGTTCTTGTTTAAAATTTGTTCTTCAAGTTATGTCGATAATAGTCAGGATAATCTTTTTCAGATATTTAATGACTGGAAGTATAAAGAAGCTTTGAGAAACTTTCGCAGAACAGAGTTATCTTTTTTATGTGAACCGCATCCTGTGAAGTTAGGTGGTTATAATTGTTCCAACCCTTGTATTTATGGGGCAAAGTTTAAATGGGACGAGGCTGATTTGGATTTTAGCTGGGCGTCATTGGAAACTATCGTGAAAGTAATCGAAACTTCGGAAATGCTGTCAGCCTATGCTGCAATGATTAAAATTTGTGTTCAGAAGTTTATGGAAGATGATGACTATTTTAATACAAAACATCCGGTTCCTTCAGAGTGTTTCATCGGTTCAACTGTTGGCTTTTGGGATATGTAAGGTTGGAAAGCGGTAATTTGTATATCAGGTTTTATCAATAAAAAAAATCCTCTGTTTTACAGAGGATTTTTTTTATTGATGTTTATCTTATCCAGTTGATGTCTTCTTTAACGACTTTGGCTGGGTTTCCCGCGATCATCAGGTTATTTTCCGGAAATTTTTTAACGACGACACTTCCGGCGCCGATTATACAGTCAGAGCCGATTTCCGAGTTTTTAAGAATTATTGCGCGCATTCCGATCCAGACGTGGTCTCCGATTATTACTTGTTGAGGATGGTTGGTAATTTCTCCGGATTTGTTTATGATGTCATGCGCATCGTTGTCACGGATTGTAACGTCGGAAGCCAGCATGCAATCTTTGCCGAGGATTATTTTGCCGCCTTTTGAACAGAGGAAAGCTTTGTTTATCATGGAAGTATCCTGTCCGATTTTGACGTAACCTCCGTCCAGTATTTTTACCATGGAGTTTTTGATATAATTTTTGGAGCCTTCAAAAATGAAAGTTCCGCAGTTTCCTTCAAGCCAGACGCTAAAGTCGGTGAAATCCGTCGGGGTATTGATGATGACTTTGTTGCAATTGCCGATTATGGTCAACTCAAGTCCTTTAACCTTTTTTATTTTTTTACCGTTTTCATCAAGAAAGGTGATTTCATTATTTTGGCCGTGTACCTTCATCGGGCGATCCTTTGTGTGAATTTTATTCTGAATCATTTTATATGAATGTTTGTAAAAAGCAGATTAATAATAAAAAAGATTATTTTCTTTTAGAAAAAATTATATTGAAAGCATATACATTATATATTATACTGTAAAGCAGTAAAATGCTTTTGAAAGGCGGTATAATATGTCAGCAGCTAATTTTGCTTTTATAGCAGTTGTAAATATGATGCTTCAACAGAGAAGAGCGGCGGAGGAACGTGCTCGTAGAGAAGCGAAAGAGCGTGCCGGGATAGAGCAGGAAACGGCTGAATATAACCGAATAAAAGAAAGTGCGTTGAAAAAGGCATCTGAGCCGGAAAAAGTTCTGGTAACTTATTCTAACGGGCAAGTTAAAGAGAAAAACGCATACGGTTATCATTATGAATATTATGAAGACGGCAAGACAAAAAGTGTTACGAATGTTACCGGTACGATACAGGAATATGACGAGGAAGGAACGTTAAGACGGGAGTTTATTCCCTATGGCGGTGAATATATCTATGATTCATTGGGGCGTCTTATTAAGGAAAAAGACTCTTTGGGAGCAAAAGAATATTTTTACTATGGTGACAGTCATTGCAAAGAACATGTGATAGTTAAAGACGAAACAGACGAAATAACCTCATATCGGCATCTGACAAAAGAAGGCAGGGACAACACGGAAGACTATTTGCACAGATTGGAGAAGATAAAACGTTTAAAGGATATTGTGGCAAAAAAATATGGCCGAGAAGAAGACAAAGACGGAAATGTTTCGTATGATATGACGAAAGACACTTCAAAAGGGAGCGTTTTAACTTTTAAAGACAGAATGTTGGCAAGAGTAAAGGAGACATTTGAAAAATAAATACTATTTGTAAATTTTGAGGCAGACTGAACAAAACGGTTTGTCGGAATATCGGAACGGCACCTTGTTAAAGGTGCCGTTTAAAAATGATAAATTCATCTGAATTAATAGTTCAGCCAGATTATCTTGTTTTTTTGTTTCTTATTTGCTTTGAATACCTTATAGGAAAGGAAAAGCAACAGAATGCTCCAGCAGGCATAAAAAACAATGCCGCCGATGACCAGAGGATGTTCAAGTTTTTGAAATTTGGCGGCCGCATAGAAAAGGAGTATTGTGTTGGCAGCCAGCGGCCATAAATAAAAGCACATTATCCATCGAATGATGTTTTGATGTGTTTTGTAAGCGGCTATTGCTTCTTCGGTTTCTGCATACAAATAAGCATGTTGCTTTTCGTAAATGTCAATTACCGGATAGCGGCTTTCCTGCGGGGGTATGCCAAATCGAATTTGAAACAGGTCAATTGCCTGATTAATCGCTTGTTGTTCCATAATGATATTTTTTAATGGTTAGACATAATACTTTATTATCGGTGTTATTTATAGAATATATTTGTTTTTTTATCAAGGGTAATGGTGATGTGGCGGCTGTTTGGATTATACGGTTATAATTTTGATGATTTTTGAGTCGGTGAAAATATTCTTTACTGTAAATCGTAATTGTTTATGATGTTTGGAAAGGGAGGAAACGGACGAGACCGTTAGTTTGCGGATTTTGACGGGAGGAGAATAACATGTTTTATAAAACAGATTATAATTCGCCGGTCGGCAATATTACTTTGGGAGCCGACGGAGAACATATTGTGGGGTTATGGATAAAAGGGCAAAAATATTTTGCCGATACGGTCAAGGAAAAAATGTTTCAAAATGATGATTTACCGGTGTTTCAGAAGGCGAAGAACTGGCTGGACAGGTATTTTCGCGGCGAAAAACCGGAAATTTCCGAACTGCCGCTGGCTCCGAAGGGCGGGGAGTTCAGGCAGATGGTTTGGAAGATTCTTTGTGAAATTCCTTCGGGACAGGTGTGGACCTACAGCGGGATAGCCGCGATAATTGCTGCAAGAACGGGAAAGAAAACAATGTCGGCGCAGGCTGTCGGCGGTGCCGTCGGGCATAATCCGATTTCAATTATCATTCCCTGTCACCGGGTAGTAGGCAGCAACGGCAGTTTAACGGGATATGCCGGCGGTTTGGAAATCAAAATCAAATTGTTGGAGCTCGAAGGCGTTGATATGTCCGGCCTGTTTCGCCCACAAAAGGGGACCGCTTTATAGGCTGCGGGTATTGGGTCGCGAATATCTTACAGGCTTTTATTGACAAAAATTAAAAGATTGACTGTTGCTGAAAATTCGAATATACAAGTGATAAACAATTATTATCATGAGTGAAAGTATTATTTATTTGTCTAATTAACACTTATTCAGATGAACACAAATTTATCTAAATTTGATTTAATCGCCTCAATGATGAAGCGGTTAGATGTCAGTCCGAGTGCTCTGACGATGAACTGGCTGCAAGAGCAAGTGCTGTCTTTTGCCTGTTTGGCCCGAAGTTCGCATCAAGACGAGCCGGAACAGCGTTTAGTCGGAACTTTTGTTTCTTTGGAGCTGCTTCCTGCGGCTGCCGGACATGCTGTTTCGTTACCGCGGGAGGAAGAGGTTGCTTCAAGTTCCGCAGAGGTACAGGTGCCGCAGATTTTCGGTTCTCAGAACAAAGAGGCGGAACAAAAGCTTTCGGCCGATGATCCTTCCGGAAAAAATGTTTTCTATGACGGAGACTGGGGCGAGCCGGGCAGAGAGTTTGAGCTCAATGCCGAGACAGTCTTTTCGGTCAGATGCGGTATGTTTGCCTATGTGCAGGGGGCGAAAGTTATTATCAGCCCCAACCCCTTGTCTCAAAAACAACTGCGGGGACAAAATCTTGTTCCTGCGGGAGTGCTTTTTGACCGGCAGGAAGACAAGCTGCTGGCCTTAAGGGTTTGCGAACCGCGCAGCGGATACGGAAGAGCTTTGAAAAAGCTGCCGTCCGGCTGTCGTTTCCCGTGTCATGAAGACTGTGAAAAGATGTTTGTTTATCAGGAGCTTCTGCATGAGGCGTTCAGAAAACAGCATATCAATTTCAGAGGCATGGAAAAGTTTTTCTATGAGGCACAGGATTGTCCGAAAACGACAGCCTGTATTTTCAACCTGAAACAGGGAACGACGGAAAAGCTGCCGGCAAAATCTGCCGTGTCGGGTTCATATTGCGTGAGGGTACTTAATATCAATTAAAATCAAAAAAAAGATATGGAGCAGAGAAATTTATCCGACGCCGTGCTGATAAATGACATGGCGCAAAAGCTTGGGATATCTCCTTTAGATATTTTTATGAACTGGATAACGACCGGGGAAATAAAAAATATAACCGTCAGCATTGCCTATAAAAACGGTGATGTGGTAAAGGCTGATTTAATGCAGTCTGTTTTGCAGCCGGAAGAAAAACGGCATGTGCCGGAGCTTTCGGAATCGGAAGAAAAAGTTCCCGAAATGGAAACTGACAGTTTGCCGCCTTCTACCGGGAAAGATGACGAGGAGGAGAAAAAGCCGGAAACCGTTTCCGAAGGTGTATGTTCCTGTCCGCGGGAAACGTCGTTTACCCGGGGTACGATTTTGATTAAGCCCTCTCAGGTTAAGAATGTGACTGTTGGGGCGTATGTTTATACCACGGGGGATATTCTTCCGCTTCACAGGGCTTTGCCGGGTGTGAACATTCGGGGAATTATTCTGTCCCATTCCGAGGATAGAATTACGCTTCTGAAGTATGTCGGTGCAGATTTTACGTCATTCGAATCGTGTGCCAAGATTAAGGACGGGTGGCGCTTTCTTACGTTTCAAGAATGTATAAAGCTTGTTAAATACAGAGAGAAACTGAATATCAGATTGGCTGAGATGAAAAGAAAGCAAATCGATAATTCCCTCTTGATTCTTTATCAGGATGAAAGGAAAGAGCTACTTGGCTTTCAGGTGTCAACACGAAAGGTGAAGAAAACACTGACCTGCAAACTTACGGCAGAAGACAGGGCTTTTGCCCTCTATATGGCGAAAGATTTGAAAATCGTCTGAATTTATCAAAAAAAAGCACCCGTTAGGGTGCTTTTTTTTGCATAAATTTTGCGGAAGCTGAGTTTGAGGCCGGTTTCTGGTGTCGGTCAGTTTTTCTTTATTTGTTCGAAAAGCTCGTGTTCAAAGGACTGCCTGGCAACGTTTATCCAGAGGCGGGTTTCAGGATAGCCCAGCGTCCGCATCTGTTGCAGAAGATGTTCGAAAAGATTGTTGACCTTGTTGTTTTGTTCCAGAAAATGCCGCTGGGAGAGGTTGTTTTTAATCATAGTCAGTCCTTAGTCAGAGATGTTGTTTCCTTTGTTTTTTGATAATCAGCAGTTTCATTTTTTCTTCCGGAGGAAGGACCCATTCTCCTTTCTGCTGAAGCAGAATAGGCGGAATTTTGTTTCTTTCGGCTGCGGTAATCGGAGTGCTTTCATTTACTTTTTTCATGACCGGAACCAGATCAAGTCCGCGATATTTTAAAATCTTTCCGCCGCAGATGCGGGTGAAGTTCTGTTTGCTCCAATATTTTTCGAGCTGAGGTTCGCAGAACAGGTAAATGTTTTCAATTCCCTGAGTTTTGCAGTATTCAATGCCTGCTTTGACGATGTTTACGGCAACGCCTTTTTTGCGATATTCGGGCATAACGGCCAAACGTTCAAATTTGGCATCTTTGCCGTCCTTGAGTACCCGCATGATGCCGATGGGTTCGTTGGTGTCGTCAAGCGCCAGCATGTGAGTGCGGTTGCTTAATTCATGTTCGTCGAATTCCATATTGTAACGGTGGCCGTGCTCACCGATAAATATAATGCCCCTGATGACCATAACTTTCATAAAATCATCTAATGTTCTGGCAACTGTAACTTTCATTTCTTCTCCATTTTGTTTTTTGTTGCAATAAACCGGCTATGGGCTATAGTATTTACAAAAATTTCTAATTTAGAAGAAGCTTAATTAACATAACAGGTATGCCCCTATGGATATAACCCGCAAGAAATCGCTCATCGCTCCGCTTACTTATCTGAAGGCGACGATAGATCTCGGAAGCTATACAAAAGCCGCAGAATACTTGGGAACGACGGAATCTCGCCTTTCTAAAGAAATCAAGGCTTTCGAGAAAACCATGAAGACAAAACTGCTGTCTCGTTGTTCCCGCGGCATGACGCCCACGCACGAAGGGATGGAAATTTACAAACAGGCGGAACGTCTGGATACCCTGTTTTATGAGTTGGAAAATTATTCTCTGGCAGAGCACAGCATTTCCGGCCATTTGAAAATATCCATGACAGACGGAATCGGAATTTATATAATGCCGCATTTGGTGGAATTCCATGAACTCTATCCGAAAGTTTGTGTCGATGTGATCTCGAATCACAACGAGGTTAATCTGAAAGCCAGAAAAGCGGACATTGCAATCGTTTATCAGTATCCGCAGAAAGACAATTCGCTGGTGGTTAAGGAATATAAGCGGGAATTCGGGCTGTTTGCTTCCATTCCCTATATCAAAAAGTACGGGATGCCGAAGAATATTGACGATCTGCTGGCTAATTATGACCTGTGCAACCGACGTGAATATAATGAAAATTGGGAGGAATGGCGGCAAATGATGGCAGAGGCAAAGAAACCGGTCGCCCATTTCGATTCGTCCAATTTGCTGATTCAGGCGACGGATTTTGGGTTGGCCGCTTCTTTGCAGCCGCTGCAATATGGCCTGCAGCGGGAGAACTGGGTCTATCTGGACTTG
>ERZ780094.743-NODE-743-length-11977-cov-3.722865_pt1 | contig 11977 bp, 9 predicted proteins | sample MGYA00511174_ERZ780094 | MGnify/ENA primary metagenome ERZ780094 (study PRJEB29588, sample SAMEA2148063) | human gut metagenome | biome: human gut; feature: human-associated habitat; material: faeces | place: Denmark | collected 2008/2010 ...
CCCCCCCATGAAAAGACCGCCCTTCTGCGGGCAGCCGGCGTAGACCACGGCATCGCCCTGCTCATCCAGCGCACGCAGGCAGCGGAAGATGTGCTTTGCCTGATCGGCACCGTCGCCCTCGCGGCCATACTCCACGCAGGGCACACCCAGCTTTTCCGCCTCGCCGGTAAAGCACAGGCAGCTGGGATTCTGCTCGGCGTGGGCATCCACATAGGCTTTGAACTGCTCAAAGGTGCCGTCCAGCAAGGTCACATCCGCCTTGGGTGCGTAGTGCTTGTACTTCATGCCGGGGCTGCGCACCACAGCACCCTCCGGCAGCTTTTCGAGGATGGCTTTGGACACTTCCACCTCTTCGCCGAGGGCACGCTCGACGTCTTCCAGCGTGATGTGGCCCGGGCGGAACAGGGTGGGCTTTTCGCCTACCACAGAGATCACGGTACTCTCCACACCCACATCGCACTCGCCGCCATCCAGGATCAGGGGCAGACGGCCATCCATATCAGTGAACACATCCTGTGCGTTGGTGGGGCTGGGCTTGCCGGAAAGATTGGCGCTGGGGGCAGCAAAGGCGCAGCCGCTCTTTTCAATGACGGCGCGGGCCACCGGGTGGCTGGGCATCCGGATGCCCACGGTGTCCAGACCGGCACAGCACTCCGCGGCCACCTCCGGGCCGCGGGGCATGATGATGGTCAGAGGGCCGGGGCAGAACGCGGCCATCAGCAGCTGGGCACGCTCGGGCACCTCGCTGACAAGGCCGGGCAGCATTTCCGGTCCGGTGACGTGGACGATCAGGGGATTGTCCTGCGGGCGGCCCTTGGCCACAAAGATCTTCTTCACAGCCTCGCCGTTGCGGGCATCGGCAGCAATGCCGTAAACCGTCTCGGTGGGCAGGGCCACCAGCTCACCGTTCTGCAGCAGGGCAGCGGCTTTTTCAATGCTCTTTTCGTCCGATGCGGGCAAAATTTCAGTTTTCATTTCCATACGGATCATCGTTCTTTCTATCTGTAAAGTATTTATGCTTTTCAGCATTTATCGACAGGATATCGTTTTATTTTCAAAACCGCATTTCAGCCCTGCTCGTTGAGCTTTTGCAGCTTTTCGGCCTGTTCGCGGGTGGCCAGTGCGTCGATCAGCTCGTAGCGGAACGTGGAGGTGGTGGCCGCCGTAACGACGGTATCAGGAATAAAGTCTGTGCTGAATTTGCCTGCAGCTTGGGAAGGTATCTTATCTTGCTGTCGGGAGCGTTATCTCAAACACGGCGCCGGTGTCCACGTTGTAGGCACGGATCGTCCCTCTATGCAGATGAACGATCTCTTTCGTCAAGGCAAGGCCGATGCCGGATTTTCCGCTTTTGCCCATGTAAAAGCGGTCGAAGATGTGGGGAAGATCTTCCTCGGCGATGCCGTCCCCGTCGTCCTGTATGCGTATCGTCACCTGCCGCCTGTCTGCGCGGCAGGTCAGGCGCAGCTCGCTGCGGGCATAGCGCACGCCGTTGGACAGGATATTGGTGACTGCTCTGCGCAGCCGGGTATCATCGCAGCTGACCATAACGGGCTCCTCGGGGAAATCCGGCACGATTGCGATACCGCCGGCGGCTGCCGGCTCCACGGCGCGTATGCTGTCGTATAGCAGCTCCCGAATATCTATCTCTGAAAAGGCAAGCAGCTGCCGCCCCATATCGATTTTCGAGATGTCCAGGAGCTCTTCCACCAGCTCCGTCATGCGGTCGCTTTCCTCCAGGATCACCTCCGCAGCGCCGCCCGCATCCATTACGCCCGCCTGTATGCCCTCCGCATAGCCCTGTATCGCCATCAGCGGCGTTTTCAGCTCGTGGGAGGCATTCTGGAAGAAGGTCTGCTGCCGTTCCGCTTCGTTTTCGATATCCCTGCCAAACCGGAAGCCCAGCAGGCACATGACGGAGGAAATTGCAAGCAGCACCGCAAAGAACATCCCGTTCAGTGTCACGATATAGCGTGTGATCGGGCCGATGTCTATGTACATGATGTAGGAGTATGGAGCTTCTGCATCGCCGTAGTTCTCCTGCACGGACATAAAAATTAGGTGGTGCCTACCCGTCCTAAAGGAATAACACTGATCCAGCGCGATGTTCCGATTGCTGCAGTAGGCCAGCAGCTCCTTCTCCAATTGGTAGGTTTCCTGTCTCCATCCGCTTGGCCGGTAGCCATCCTCCAGCTCCAGAAAGACAATACTGGGCGTAAGGAAGTGTTCCTCCTCCCCGTTGTCCCAATCGCTGTTAGGGAATGTTCCGCTGTCTGTATAGGGGATGGTGCGGTTTTGGTACCTCGCCTCACTGATGAGCGCCTTTTTTGCCTCTCTTACAAAGTGAGCCGGGATAATGACGTTGACCGCCAGCATGAAAAGGGCAAAGAGCAGCAGCGCCGCGCCGAGGATCAGATACACGATCCGCTGCTTGATGTTCTTCATACGCTCTCCGCCTCCTTCAGCCTATACCCAAAGCCCCAGATCGTAGTCACACTGACGCCGCTGCCTGCCTGCAGCAGCTTTTTCCGGATGCGGCGAAGGGTTTCGTCCGTCACACGGGTCTCCACCTCCGAATCGAAGCCCCAGACTGCGTTGAGCAGCTCCTCGCGGGAGTAGGCTTTCCCCGGCTGCCTCATCATATAGCTAAGCAGCCGCAGCTCGGTTTGGGTCAGCGCAACAGGTGCATTCCCGCAGAGGACGGCGTTTTCCGCAGCGGAATAGCGGAGATCCCCATAGCGCATTTCGTCTGCTGTCGCTGCCGCTGTTTTCCCCCTGTCCATCTCCACCCGGCGCAGCAGGGCTCTCACCTTCATGAGCAGGATCGTGGGCCGAAAGGGCTTGGTGAGATAATCATCGCCGCCCTGGCTGATGCCCATGACATAGTCCAGCTCGCTGTCCTTTGCCGTGAGCAGAATGATGGGAATGTCGGAAACAGAGCGAAGCTCCCGGCACACGGTAAGGCCGTCCGTGCCGGGCATCATAATATCCAAAATCACAAGCTCCGCCGGCTCCTGCTGAAAAGCCGCCAGCAGTGCATCTCCGCTTTCAAAGGAGCGCACTTCATATCCGTCGCTTGTAAGGAAGCTGTGCAGCAGCTCGCGTATGCTCTTTTCGTCGTCAGCCAGATAGATGGTATGCCCCACAGCGCCCTCCTTGTAAGCAGCGCCAAATGCTGCGCACAGGCGCAGCATCGGCGTGGTATTGAGTCTATCGTATCAGAAAAGGCTTTCTCCATCAAAGAGGGCAGATGCCGCTTTCACAGCCTGTGTTCCCCCAAACGGAATTGTTCAGCTCGCAGAGTCGGTTGTCAATCTCCACCAGGCGGTTGTAGTCGGTGACAAGGGCCTCCTTTTCCGTATCGGTCAGGACATTCAGGCTGCGGATAAAGGAAATCTCATCGTAGTTATCGAAGTTATAGTCATCCGGCAGGCCAAAATATGCCTCATCCACCTTGTCCCACAGGTCTGCGTTCTTCTCGCAGGTCCGGTCATACTCCTGCTCCAGAGCCTCGATCTCATCCAGCACCTTGGGGTCGGCCTTTTCCAGCGCCTTCTCGTAAAGCGGCATATTGTCGCAGGAGGGCAGCTTCGCATACAAGGCCTCCATCTCAGTATCCAGGCCGTTCAGCTCCTTGATGTCCGCCAGAAGCGTTTCCTTCTCCGCTTCCGTCAGGGCGTTGCTGCTGCGGATAAACGCTGCTTCGTCAAAGTCTGTGAAGTCGTAGTCGTCAGGCAGGGCGTTGCAGATTTCGTCCAGCTTTTCCCACAGCGCCGCGTTTCTCTGGAAGATGGCGTCGCTCTTCTCTTCCACCACCTCGATCTGCTCCCAGATGGTGTCCTCATTCTCGGTGGCAATTTTAGTAACAGGCTCCATTGGCGCGGATGTGGCGGCAAAGGCGGAGGTTGCCGTACCGATAGCCGATACCACCAACGCCAGGGCCAGTGCAAGGCTCCAAATCGTTTTCTTTTTCATGGTATTTTACTCTCCTTTTTTAATCGTTTTGGTTGGGCTTCAACCTTGATTGTAGTATACAGGAGAGCGCCAAATACTTCCCCCGCAAAAGTGCATGGAAAGTGTCACAAAAGTGCAACGAGACCACCCCGGAAAATGAACGAAAGCCCGCTCCACGCCTCAAGGGCAGAAACGGGCGGACGTTTTTATTCTGATTTCACTTCGCGCATCAAGATGGACCTCATTCATATATTTCCCGGTCCGTTTGGAAAGGCAAGCCATTTTGCGCTGTAAAAATCAAAGTAGAAGCGCTGCCCCACCTCGTTTTCCACAAAGCGTCTTTCGCTGCCTACCTGTATCAGGCAGACAACGACGGCGAATGGGGTGAGCTGCGGTTTGATTTTGAGAATGGCACAGCGGAGATCGTAAAACTTGCAGATTGGGATACGACAAAGTCCAACATCTTTGCAAAGACGGCGATTCGGCACATACAGAGCTTACCGGAGGCAAAGCCGCCAAGTGAGGTTGTTGTGATGTTTGATCAAGCAATGTGATCCTAAAATTTATAATTATTATTCAAGCAATCGCTTGATTTATTTTGCGGAGTCTGATATGCTATTATAAGAAACACTGGATAATGCACAGAAATGGGGGGATTGTGTTTTGCGGGAAGAAAAGAAAGCCGAAAAGAGACAGGAGCTTGTAGGCGTCTGCCTTGACTGCTTTGTCGAAAAGGGGCTGACCGTTGCCACGACAAAGGACCTCTGTAAGGCGGCAAAGCTGCAAAACGGCGGCATCTACTATTACTTCTCCACCAAAGAGGAAATCGTTCTTGCCTGCGCCGAGGAAGCGATCAGTCGAATTGAAAAAGCCGCGTTTGCCATCGTGCTTGAAGATATTCGTGACATCAAAAGCATGATGGATCATCTCGGTGAGCTGGCGGATAAAATGTCGCCTACCATGCGCTTTCTGGTCAGCGTATGTGTGTCGCGCGAATACGGAGAAAAGGTAAAGCCTTCCCTTGTGCGGCTTGCGGCAAGATACCCTTATTACACGGGCAGGATTGCGGAGATCCTCGGCTGCACCGACGAAGAGGTTGCGCCGTTCGTTCATCTGTCGATCCTCGCCATCAACAATTATATGATCTTTGCCGAGCGAGCGCTGTTTGACCCACAAATCGAAGCGGTCAAAAAAGAGCTTTCAAGGCTTGCGGAAAGAAAGGGGCAGAATAATCGATAGTTTACCATAAAGAGAAAATCACAAACGACTTCATAGTCAATCCATACGCACAAACCCTTCCGAGGAGATGACCAAAAACAGAAGAGAATCATAGGAGGACAACATGAAAAAGATATTTGCAATTCTACTATCGCTGCTTACGCTGCTTTCCTGCGGGCTTCTTTCCGCCTGCTCTGCCAAAAAAACGCAGCCGGATACACCGGATACTGAAACCGTGTGGGAAACGGTCAGCGAGGCATACATCTATGCGTTCCCGCTGGTGCTGACCGACGCAACCAAAACATTATCGACCAATACGGACGGGACCATGACTGGCCGTGCGCCCATCAATCAGTTCAACCATGCAAAAAAGCTGGCGGACGCCTCTTTCCGCACCGTCGTGACGCCGAACGTCGATACCGTCTACTCTCAGGCGTGGCTTGACATCCGTGAAGAGCCTATGATCTTCGTTCTGCCGGAGACAGATCGCTTCTGCAATGTGCAGCTTCTGGATGCGTGGACGAACACCGCCGCCGTGCTGGACAAGGCGGGTGCTTATGCCATCGCGCTTCCCGGCTGGGAGGGCGAGCTGCCCGACGGTGTGACGCGCGTGGACGTGCCCACCGCAACGATGTGGTCGATCACCCGCACGGTGCTGTCCGGGAACGAGGATCTGCCCAATGTCTATGCCATTCAGGAGCAGATGCAGCTCCTGCCGCTTTCGGCTTATGTACAGGGAGGCGAGTATGCCGCACCGCAGGGAGCTTATAAAGAGGAAAATGACTTTGTTCCCGTGAACAAGGTGCTTTCCATGACGCCAGCAGAGTTTTTCAATACGGCGAACGCTCTGATGCAGGTCAACCCGCCCGCCGATGCGGATGAGGAACTGCTGAAGAAACTCTCCGCCATCAACGTGGGCGCGGGTAAGACCTTCGACGCCGCCCTCCTGGGCGAAGGAGCTGCCGAGCGCTGGACGCAGATGCTTCAGGGGCTTCGCGCCACGCTTGCCGCCAACGGCGCGAAGTATGCGCAAAAACTCGGTCAGTGGATCTATTACGGCAAGCCCATCGGCAACTTCGGCACGGAGTATACCTACCGCGCGATGGTAGCGCTGGTGGGGCTTGGCGCCAACACCGTGGACGTGGCGATCTATCCCAAGACAGCGGTGGATGAGACCGGCGCAGCGCTGACCGGAGAAAAGAAGTATACGCTCCACTTTGAAACCCTTCCTCCCACGCTGGAGGGCGGCTTCTGGTCCGTGACCGCCTACGGAGAGGATGATTTCCTCATTGACAATTCCATCGACCGCTACTGCATCAACGACCGCTCCGACTTCAAGCTGAATGCGGACGGCACATTGGATATTATCCTGTCCAAGGATGCACCGGAAGACACCTCTAACTGGCTGCCTGTTTCCGACGGGGAATTTCATCTGTTCATGCGGATCTATGTGCCGGATATGACAGCACTGGATAGCTGGCAGCCACCTGTTATCCGCGAACAATAAGGAGATGGAAAAAGAATGGCTATGAAACGTATTGTAGCAATGCTTCTTACATCGGTACTATATCTGCGGATGCTGGAGGCCACCAAGGTCAGCTCGACCGGGCATCTGTATTTCATCCCGCGGCAGCACATGGACAAAGTGGATACGTTTGAAACATTCATTGAGCAGCTCAGCGATATGAACCAGAATAACAATGCGCTCAGCGTCAACAGCTTTTATATCATTGACGATGCCAAGCAGCGCGACAAAATGACGGAGGAGTTTTATTCTGCCGTCAAGAAGGAAATTGCGCTGTATCAGGAGAAGGCCGACTATCTCATCCAGAGCGGCAGCCGCAGCCCCGCGATTATGGAGCGGTGGGTCAACAAAATTGCCACGCTGGAGCAGAAAAAGCAGCACTATGAAGAAATTCTTCGCTGGGAGCTTGACGGCCTCGACGATGAATTTGAAACGCTGCGCCTTCTGTCGCAGGAGCTGTCCGTGCGGGCAACCGGCCTGCGATTTCGGAAAGCAGCCTGACATGGATTTTTGATGGACATACGGCAGCCCCGACTCGGAATACCGAGCCGGGGCTTTTTAATTGACTACACGATACCGGCTACGTCGCTGTTGCCGTGTTGTAAAAAGCGCAAGACGCTGGCAATATACAACTCGATCCCGATCGGAATACATCGCTCATCGATGTCAAAGAAACAGCTGTGTCCGATGCGTCGCTTTTCTTCTGGATGCGCACAACCCAGATGGAAGAAGCAACTTGGACGTTCTGCGGCAAAATACGCAAAATCCTCCACCCCCAACGATGGCACGTCCCGCAGGATCACCTTGTCTGAGCCAAACTGCGCGCACGCTACATTACGAACCAAATCAACCATATGGTCATTGTTGATCAGCGGAGAGTAGCTCGGCTCGACAATCAGCTCTGCTCGTCCACCCATCATGCTTGCAGTCTGCTCACAAATTTCGCGGACGCGTTTTCTGGCAAACAGACGTGTTTCCGGCGTAAGTGTTCGAATAATGCCGGACAATTCAACGTAATCAGCAATTTGATTTCGCACAGTTCCGCCGTGAATGGATCCGAAGGAACATACAGCGGAATCGGTGGGACTGATGCTTCGGCTAATCAGCGACTGTACTGCCGTCAGAATCTGTGCCGCGATCAGGATTGCGTCCACGCCCTCGTTCGGATGTGCACCGTGACAGGACGTTCCATAGACCTTAAGCGTCAGCATATCAGAAGCTGCATACATTTTTCCGTATTTCAGCCCGATCTGTCCGGCAGGCAGATCGCCCGCAACGTGCAGTCCAAGCACGGAGTCTACATGCGGGCTTTCAAGGCAGCCCTGTGCGATCATGCGCGCTGCGCCGCCAATGGTCTCCTCTGCCGGCTGGAATAAAAGCTTGACGGAGCCATGCAGGGATTCGCGCATGGACTGGAGCAGCTTTGCCGTTCCCAAAAGGATCGCCGTATGCGCGTCGTGACCGCAGGCATGCATCACACCCGCTGTCTTCGAGCAATATGGCGCGTCCGGATGATCCTCCTGTATCGGAAGCGCATCCATGTCCGCCCGCAGCGCAATTACCGGACCGGAGAAAGATCCTTTAATCAGCCCTACGACGCCGCTTTCTGCCACATTCCTCTCGTATGGAATGCCCGCCGCATCTAAATGCTCACATACCAATTCCATCGTCGGAAACTCCTGCTCGGATAGATCCGGATGGGCGTGCAGGTGTCGCCGCAACGCAACGGCCTCTTCCCCGATGTGTTGCTGTGTAATGGCTTCCCGAATATAATTCATAGTTTTCTCCCGTTAAAAACCTGTCAGCACGGCGATTTCGACCAACACCATCTGTGCGGCAAACAGGATCAGGAAAAGCTTTCCGAACCATTTCAGCCAGCGGTCATAGCGTACATCACCCAGCCCGCAAATGATCACAATACCGCAGGTTGGCCATAACAGGTTGCTCAAACCATCGCCGAATTGGAACGTCAGGCAGGCCACCTGACGACTGACGCCCAGCACGTCGGCCAATGGCGCCATGATAGGCATGGTAGCGGCGGCCTGACCGGATCCAGACGGGATCAGGAAGTTGATCAACGTGTGCGCCACCAGCATGAGCTGTGCTGAAATTGCAGAGGGTGCTTTTTCCAGAAGATTTCCAAGTGCATAGATGATGGTGTCCATGATTTGCGCGTGATTCATAATGACAATGATGCCCTTGGCAAGGCCGGTCAGAATGCATCCCCACACAACGCTCCTGATACCGGCAAGCATCTCCTGGCAATAGTCGTTTGGCGACCACTTATCGATCAGCGCGGCCACGGCAGACATGATAATGAACAATCCGCAGAGTTCTTTATAGCCCCACTTCCAGCGGATCATTCCCAGCATCAGGATGACCAATGTGGCAAGCACATCCAGAAGAATCAGCGTATGTCGCCATGTAAATGTGTACGAGTCTAATTGACTGCGTTCAAACGAGTGCGTACACGAATCTCCATAAACCACCGAAAGCTCCGGCTTCCGGCGCACCTTGCGTGCATACAGCATCAGATATGCCACTGCTGCTCCCATCAGCACGACAAAGCAGACTGCGCGGTAACCGATGCCAGAATATAGCTGCACACCGGCAATGGACTGCGCAACGGCTACGGTATACGGGTTCAGCGTCGCGGCCATAAACCCGATATATTCTCCGAGCGCGATCGTGGCAAATCCCGTCATCGCGTCATATCCAAGAGCCATCATCAGTCCGACGATCAACGGGTAGAACCCGTAAAACTCGCTGAGCATTCCAAAAAGAGAACCTCCCAATCCAAAGACGAGCATCAGAACAGGGATCAGGATCAGCGAGCGGCTGCCGTTTTTTTGCACCACGCGACCGATAAATGCGTGGAAAGCGCCGGTTTTGACAATGACACCGAATGTCGCGGCGCAGGTCATGATCACAAAAATAATGTCTGCCGCGCTGACGCAGCCCTCATACAAAGAAGCAAACAGGCCGAGAAGTCCAGTGGCGGATACTTCAGATTTGCTAATCTCATGGTAACTTCCCGCAATTGCGACCTTTCTTGCAGTACCGTCTATATCTATTGTTTCATAGTCAAACGAACCGGAGGGAACGACCCACGTCAGAATCGCGATCACGACCAATATGAAAAAAACGACCAGCCATGTATCCGGCAGTTTTCGCTTGCTCGTTGTGCTTTTGTGCATGAAGGATCTCCTTTCTTTCTGTTGCCGTGCGGCAAATGTCTGGCTTACATGTTCTCAATTATATGACATGGAGTGCACGCCAGCAATGCAATATCCTGCCTAAAATATTGCAAATCATGCTGAATGTGCGCACAATTACTTCTTTTTGTGAACAGGAAATCGCGAGAAAGGCGTTTCGTATGTCCAATTTCCCAATCAGGCAAGGAGCATACTGAAAAAGAAGGCGCATCCGGTCGAACCGGATGCGCCAAAGCAGGGGGAAGCTTGCGTTTTTACGGAAGTGAGACAGTCTTGCGGGCTGTTTTGTCATACATGCGGCTGAGGATCGCCGCGACCTCGCTCCGCTTGATGTCGTTCGTCGGATAGAAGGTGCCGTTTTTGTCAGAACCAGTCAGAATGCCCGCGCGATAGAACGTATAGATCTCCAATGCGTAAGTATCCGTTGTTATGACGTCCGGGATCTTGTTATCCGCGACGGTATTGATCTGCCGATAGTCGCTCATCGCGCCATAGAAAATGTGGACAAATTCATTGCGCTTGACGGGGGTATTCATCTGCGCAGGCGTATAATCCAGATACATCTTTTCAATGATCCCGTTATCTACCGCATAGCTGACATAACTGCTGTACCAGTACGGAGAGCCATTGCGCAGTGTGACCTTTCCGTTGTTGTTCAGCATCTGGTGCAGTGCGGCGGACAGCTTGATACAGTTGCATTCGGAAACTGCTCCTTATCACCAGCACCAAGGCCAAAGAAGTTCTCTTTGTCCGCGTTCCAGATGATGCTGTAGGTGTCAAACGTGCTGCTGTCAGATGCCAGCACGACCAGATTTTTCAGTGCGCGGCCGTGATAAACAAACAGCTTCATTTCGGTAAGACTGTATTTCTTGCCGAGATCCAGCTGAATCCAGTAGGTTGGATTCACCGGCTTCGTTTCATTTTTTTCCTGAGGCTGGTCGTTGCCAACAACAAAATACTTGTTGTCGTTATGGCTTGTGTCACCATCGACGACCAGTGATGGAGCGCGTCCAGTTCCAACAGCACCTTGATAAGTAACTGCTGTATCTGTTGTGTTTGTCAATTTTTGCGAAGCAGGCGGTTTCTCCGCCAGCACCGGCAGCGTCAGCGCCGGCAGCATTCCAAGCAGCATGACAGCCGCCAAAAGAAGCGGAAGCAGGCGCCTGCTGAAAAAGCGGGTTCCTTTTATCATTTCATATCCTCCTTACTTATCTGTTTTTTCAAAATGACTGGAATCCTGTTTCCCATACTAAATGAAATAAAGTCCTAATAACATGGGATTTTTTCACGTCCACTTGTGATTTTTTGACCACTTTTGTTCTAATTGCATAAACTGCATAAAAAGCGCGGGGCGGATTTGGCAAAATAGCGAAAAAACGGGGAGCCGGTCGGCTCCCCGCTGGTGTATGTCAGGTCGTTTTTTCTGCCGCCGCACGCTTGCGGCGCTGGGCCTGCGTCAGATATTCCTTGGCGGACATCCCTGTGTATTTTTTGAAAACATGGCTGAAATAGGTGGTGTCCTCGAAGCCGACGCGCTGCGCGACCTCGAATACCTTCAGATTTCCCTCGTCCAGAAGCTGGCGGGCGTACTCGATCTTCTTTCCGGCGATCGTTTCCATGACCGTCCGCCCGGTCTTCTGACGGAAGAAGCGGCTGAGATAGCCGGGGCTGACGTGCACGGCAGCCGCCAGCTCGCTCAGCGTCAGCGCCTCGCAGAAATGCAGGTCCATGTAGTTCTGCACGTCCGCCAGAAGATTGCCTCCCTCCGTAGAGAGCAGCGCGAGATACTGACAGACCGCGCGCACAAGCTGCTTCTGGTGACGGATACAGTCCTGATGGAACTGCAGCTGCTGAAGCTGACGCTTCCACTCCGCCCTGTCCAGATCCACAGCGTCCAGATCTGCGCCGAACGCTTCGAGCGTACTGCGGCAGGTGTGCATGACCATCATCGCCGTCTCCTTGACCTGCGCTTCGGGCGCATGCTGGCGGCGCTGTGTGTCAAAAATATGCGCAAGAGCCGTCTCCGCCTGAGGCAGATCGGTGCTTTTGAGGGCGTTGCCGAGCG
>ERZ780094.759-NODE-759-length-11813-cov-4.646794_pt1 | contig 11813 bp, 21 predicted proteins | sample MGYA00511174_ERZ780094 | MGnify/ENA primary metagenome ERZ780094 (study PRJEB29588, sample SAMEA2148063) | human gut metagenome | biome: human gut; feature: human-associated habitat; material: faeces | place: Denmark | collected 2008/2010 ...
CTGTCTCCCCCTCCGGCGCCTGCTGCACCGCCCACTATGGGGCTTTCACCTGTGGTAAGGATAGTGTTTCGCCATGTCGGTGTACGCTCTATTCCGCCTGTTTTTGTGCCCCTAGAACGTCCAACGCCCTGAGCAAGCTGATAAACGTCAAATCGGCTTCTGCCATGACTATCTTTGCTCAGCTGGAGTTCGTCAATGAGAAACGGTAGGCTGTTGAGAAACGCTGCTGTTCGCTCGTGGCCGACAACTGTGCTGTTGAACGTCTGAATGTATTCACCCATTTCAGGGGTTCCCCAAACAGAAGCCGCAAGCATTAAAGCAACTGTTTTGCCTGTGCCTGAATCAACGCCCCACAAGTGAACGAAGAACGGCAGACCGCCTAGCGGCTGAATAAGCGCACTTGCGAAGCTCGCCGCAAGAAATATCTTTGCGATCACGCTTTTCTTGTGGCAATCTATAGCGACTTTTTTCCATTTCTCATAACTGCCATGACTTTTTATAGCACTAAAAATGGTGGAATAATTCTGCTCTCCGTCAAATGTCAGCCCCTCAACGTATGGTGAAAAGCCTGCGCCGTTTATGTAGCCAAGCCTGCCCACTGATCTTTTCAGTGGCAGAGAATTACGGTTAAGGCTCTCTATCTCTTGAAAGTATGAAACAAGCTCTTTGGCAGTTTCAGAAGACACATCAACACCGCATTTAACTAGCTGTGAGATGTTTCGGCTGTTATATAGTATCTCCTTTGAAACGACTTTTTCCTGCCACTCTCCACGAGTGCGGTAAGCTATGTTGAGCTTTTCCTCGCCTGTGTCAATGTTCTGCAAGCATTCAAAGGGTATGATCGGGTGGTGGCAGATAACGTGATAGTTGCCGCTTTCGTCAATAAGATACACACCACCGTCATCAACGTTATACTTGCCTGCATCAAGCTGCATATATGGACCTGAGAACGCAGTGGGGGTGTTGATAATAACATTCGCCCCACGCTGCATTTCTCGCATTTTGACGTAGTTTTTATACAGTCCTTTGAACGTCTTTACGCCCACCTCTGCCGCCTGTTGAGCCATTTGCTCAATTTTCAGATTGTGCATGAAAGGGTCGTTTTTGTAATCGTATATCGCTTCGTATGGCTTCTCTGTGTAGAGAAAATCGTCTTTTGTATACTTTACAGCAACGGCGTTTTTCACCGCTTCTGCGTCGCTCATGTCGATATCAAAATGCTTTTCTTCGTTCGCATCAACGTCAATGATATCATCAGAATGGCGTTCCCTCATCATTCAACACCTCCTCAAAGTCGGAAAGGTCACCGCCTAGCTCTTGCGGGGGTGCTGCTTCTGCGGTAGGCTGTACAAAAACGGCTTCGCACACAAGATGTACATCGACTTTTTCTTCGCCGTCTTTGCTGGTATATGGCTTTTTCTCCACCTTGCCCACGCAAAGCACTACGTCAAACTTTTTCAGCGCCTTTGTGGCTCTTGCTACAGAGTGCCAGCACTGACAGCTCACCCATACGGCTTCGCCACGCTCACCTTGCACCTTTGGCTGACGTTCGCCTACTTTTACTGCAAACTTGGTGAGCGACGAGTTATTGCCGCCCACCTGTTTGTATTCTGCGTCCTTTGCGAGAAAACCACTGATGATAACAGAGCCGTCGGGTAATCTTGCCCGCATTAAAGCACCTGCTCTTTCTCGGTCTGGAGCTGGTCAATTTCTGCTGAGATATCTGTAGATATCTTCTCGTATTCAAACCACTCAGAAACCTTTGTGTTCTTATCCTTGAGCGAATTGAAAATGCCGATATAGTCTGTAAGATCTTCGGCTGTCATAGTGTCAAGATCTCTGCCAAGACGTTTCTCTATCATTTCCTGCGTAACGCCCAGCTTCTCGAACTCCACCACCATTTTTCTTACACGGTCCGTAAGAGGGATATTATTCTTGCCTGCAAGAGTTTTTCTGCATTCGGCGACAGCCTCTTCAACGAAGTCCGCAGGAAGCACAGCAAGTATCCTTGCTCTGAGTCTTCTGCCTGCCATATTGGCATTGTTCTCATAGATATCACGCAGGCTTGTGAGGGCCTTTATCTTGCCTCTGACTTCCTTTGCGTGTGGGTTCGTGAAATTCTGCACCGACATTGTGTTCGTCTCCAAGTCCCAAGCATACGCCTGCATTTCTGACTTGCCGTTGTCCTGAGAAAGCTCCTTGATGCCGAAGTCAATATTTCCCCAGCACCTTGCAAGTTCCTCCGCAAGCCTGATAGTTGGTCCTGAAACTGTTTCGTTGCCTCTCGGATAGCTGTAAAATGCCTTGTTTGCAAGCCCTGTACGCTGACAAGCTTTTTTCATGTTTGCAAAAGCCTGTATCTCGTTGCGTGGAAATCTCTTTGCGATAACAAGCTTGCCCTGTGCTTCTGCAATGGCTCTGCTTGCTTCAATAGCGACTGTACCCTGATTGATGTTGTCAAGGGGCATAGTGCTGTTCTGCGGTACTTCCGGTGTTACTGTTACTGCGTTTGTTATTTCGTCCATTGTTTTGTCCTCCTATTCGTATTCTCTAGCCAGCCAACCCGGCAAGCTTATGACGTTCAAGTCACCGTTTCTGCCATTATAGCTGTACCAGTTACCTGTTTTAAGACACTCCTTGAGAGTGTAAAGATAGTCGTTAAGGTCTTTTGTGCCTTTCTGTATGATAAAATTGTCGGCCTCAAGGACATTGCAGGCATAAGGCGGTGATTTTTCCACAGCGATAAAAACAAATCTATGAGGTTTGCCCTCAATTTCTGACACACCCTGCGTGTACATTGCCGCCTGCAAGTCATAACCATATTTAATACAACTGTGCATAAAGCTGTCTGTATCGGCATTCTCAGTAGTCTTGAGGTCAACTATGACTGACGTTGATTTGAGGTCTGTGCGGCAATCGGGGCGGCATTTGAGTTTAAGCCCCGTGAGCTTGTCCGTCCAGAAGTATGATTTTTCATGTTCGCCGCCGTTTAGCAAAGCGGCAGCATACTTGTTTGACATCACACTTTCAGCCATTGCCTGTATCTGTGCAAAAGCGTCCTCGCTTATGGATATCTTACCGCTTGCCTCTATCTGAGCCGCAAGTGCCTTGCCCTCTTTGGTACGCCTGTCAAGCTTCGGAGCGACTATGTACTCACTGTCGAATTTGTCCTTTTCAAGAACATAAGCGTGAAAGGCTGTGCCGAAAGCAAGCGCAGGGGTTTCTACTTCGGGATTTTCAAGGGCGTATTTGAAGTGTGCAGGCGACTTTGACAGCTTGAAAAGCTGAGAACGGCTGAACGCCTCATTATTGCGATAATCTTCCGCAGACATTTGTTTTTTCATTCGTCATAGTCCTCCTCTTTATATTCAGCTCCTGCCAGCGTGGCAAGTTCATAGACTGAAATATCGTCGTTCTGGTTGATTTCTTCAATCAAAATCTCACGGAAACAGTCTTTGCAAAAATCCTTGCCCTCGTAGCAGAAAACATTTTCGCTCGCAAGGTCCAATTCTCCCCTGCATTTGTCGCATTGGACTACTGTGTAATCACGGTCTCTGCCACAGCATCTGCACCCGTCAGGACAGCCAACGCAATCATTAGCCGTGTAACGCATCGAAATCACCGCCCATATATTTGAAAAATGCGATATCATCATAGACAAAGTAATCAACAGTTTTAGTGCTGATAACGTTGCAATGCACACGCTTAGCAACTGCCTGAATGTTATCGGTAAAAATCTGAACGGCAGGTATGCTTATTTGGTCTGATATCCACACATTTTCAATCAACGATGGATAGACCCCTTCGTTAATCTCTTCTCCGTCGGTTATGGAAGACACGAGCATTTTTTGTGCTGCTTTTCTCATTTTGACCATACTGTCAAGTCTTTCTATCAGGGTCATTTACCGTCACCGCCTCTCAGTTCTTCAAGCTTACATCTTGTGCCGAATATTTTTCCGTACACCTCGCCGATATCAAAGGCTCTCTGTTCTCGCTTAGACATTTCTACATAGATATCGAGTATATCTGTACAGGCTTTGTCTGCGGTATCATATGCTTGACATATATCCGATTTTGTGCTATCATCAATTTGTATGTTATCGGTATCTTTTGATACCACCTCCGAGCTTGTGCCTGTTGCCGCAGGTGCAGGCTCGTTTTCTTTTAGGTACTCTGCCAAATACACACCACACTTAAAATCTTTTTCGCTTAGCGGACAATTTTCGCAACTAACAGTAAATCCTGTACAGCAGTTTACCGCCTTTTCAAACTCCTCTTTCGTTATCATCGGTATCATCTTTATCCTCCCTTTCAATAGGTCTTACGCTCATATACTGCCTACCGTCATAGTCCATCTTCTTCACAGGTTCAAGCCCCTTATCCCTCAGCGACCTTGCGGCATCGCCCAGCCCTCTGTCGAAATCCTCATGGGTCTTGTAGAATGCACATCTGCGGCAGTAGTCCTTTGTTGGCGTTACTGTCAGCGCACCGCATTCGTCCGGCTTGACATTTGAATGGAACACGCAAAGGCTTACCGCTCCGCTGCCGTTATCAAGGGGCTTGTCCCTCTTAAATACCTCTCTCATCACTATCATCGTTTTCGTCCTCCTCAATCTTTCCCCATTGTTCAGCCATTGCAAAAGCAATACCTTTAAACGTTTTGCTCCTTACCTTAGCACGATCTTTGCCAGAATGACGTGTTTCTTCCCATGTGCGTGATTTACCATTAGAATATCGTCCAAACAGCTTGCCATTATCAGGCTTGTCCCCTGTATATGTTGGTCGTAGGACAGGCAGCCCCTTTAGCCATAAACACGTCGCCTTTGTGACAAACTGTTCTGAGTCTTCCGGTCCGTTTGAAAACATATATGGGTGAATTATTTGATCTGCCTTTCTGAATACAGTATTCATACGCCCTATAGGATTTTCCACTGCAATTTTCGGTGCGTTCGCCGACACAATCTGCATAAAAAATACTATTGATTCTTCACGGTGTTTCATACGCTCGACCACCTTTTCAGCAGGTGTGCATTTCAAACTATAGTGGCGTGTAGCCACGTTGGTCAGGTATGTACACGGTGGGTGTGCGATAATCATATCCCATGTTTCAACAGTATGCTGCTTGCCGTCACAGGTGAAGAAATCGGTATTGCCATTGATAATATCCAAAACATCATTGCATATATGCCATTCAGGGTGACCGCCTGAACACATCTGAATATCGCAGCTGTATGCTTCGTGCCCTTTCGCACGGAATGCCTTGCAGACCTCTTGTGATTCTTCACAGGCTATCAGAACTTTCATTGTTCTTATCCTCCTCGTTTTCAAAACGTTTCTCCCAGTGCCTATCAGCCACGCTCAGCACAAGATACATCACTACATCTATCCCTGCAAGCACGGCTACTGTTATCAGCAGTATCAACGCCATTTTACCACTTTCCTTTCATTTCAACTTCGACCTTGACCACGGGTCTGCCTGCTTCTCTCACTGCACGCTTTATGCTCTCCTCTGCTTCCTCGTAGGCATTTTCTTTTACGCTTACATACCACCTGTACGCTACATACATTGCAAGCACCACCAAGAGCGCTACCGCTGCGGCACATCTGATTATCTCTAGTACGGCTATCATTTTCTCACGTCCTTTCAGATCTCTCTGCTATCCACTGGTCGAGCAGAGTTGAGTATATCTCGTACACATATTCGTTAAGCTTAATGGCGCACCCAAAAGGATACACGCCCTGTCTGAGCCCTGCGTTCAGCCTGTTCACATTTGTGTTGAAGCCTGCGGCTTTCAGCCGTTCCACCGCTTCTACCGATGATATTACTCTGAGCATTTAGTCCACCTCCTCGATAGTCAAAACATTCTCATGAGGACAAATAACACTTGCCTTTTTCAGAGCCTCGTACTGACTCTTTGCTGCTACTGTGAACACCCTTTTATAATGATACTGGTCTATCGTCGTTACCTTGTACAGTTTCATTGCTTTGTCCCTCCTCTTTGTGTTTTCTGTCATTTCTGCTTCCAGCGAACATATCCTGCAAACATTGCTAGTTATCATGAGAGACAACGGAATTGTGTTGTCAAGCCCTATTAGCATACATATACCGAATGCAAGCGGACTTGCTAGACACAACGCAATACCGAGATAGTACGCTATCTTTTTCAAATTCAACGTTTGCCCTCCTCATATTGTGATTTTGTTACAATCAGCTCTCCGTCAAGAGTCCAATACTGAATGACCTCTCTACAGGGGTCATTTTCTGTTCCTGCACCTTTCAAGGCTCTTGTTACGATCACCTGTTCAACTCTGACATTGTCACACCCTCTTAGAATAGCAGTAATTTTCTGTTCCACTTTCTCACACCTCTCATTTTCTGTCCGTTCAATCGGACTGTTAGCTGTTGACATTTTCAGCGTTCTGAGTATAATTAATGTCAAGGACTTCATTGATAGCCGCTTCAATCTTGTTTGACTTGATCTCACCTGTCATTATCTTATACAGGTTTGATGTGTCGAGATAAGTTTCAGGAAGAAGCTTCTTGACTTCCTCAATGAGCCACTTCTGTGTCTTGTTGAGTTTAACAAGACGTACCTTGACTTTCACGCCATACTCAGTCAGCGGTCTTTTACGTTCACTAATAATTAACACCACCTTTGCATAATATTCACACTAATATGTGTTTTACATATTGACAGTTACGTTTAAATGTAATATAATATATTTACCAGATACAAATATTACGCTCTTGCGTATTGCCTTGACTGTATTATATTACACTTTTGCGTAATTGTCAAGTGAAAATTACTCTTTTGCGTAATTTTGTTATATTACACAAATTATGAGGTGTAACTATGTCAGAATTGTACAATAGAATTGAAAGCTTGTGCAAAAAGAGAAATATAAATGTAACAGTAATGTGCAAAGAAACAGGTGCAAGCAGAGGCTCTTTAACCGATTTAAAAGCAGGCAGAAAAAAGAAGTTATCTACAGATACACTATCAAAGATAGCTGAATATTTCGGAGTTTCTGTTGATTATTTGTTGAACGGTGAAGATAATATCAAAGTCGAAGCACACAACGAGCCTATCTATCTTGATGACGAAACAAGAGATATAATAGATGAGCTGAGAACACGACCAGAAATGAAGATCCTCTTTAGTGTGTCAAAGAACGTCACCAAAGAGGATATAGAAGCTACAGTTGAGATTTTAAAGCGTATGCAAAAGGATAGTGAATAGATTGGATTATTGCATTAGATACGTTCCTTTGCCTATATCGGTAAAGGGAGTGACAGCAATGGATTCTGACGGATTTTATAATATATACATAAACTCTAGGCTATCCTATGAGGAACAAAAAAAGACTATAGCTCACGAAATGGAGCATATAGTCAGAGGTGACTTTTTCAGCTTTGATGCGCTTGAAGAAGTCGAAACAATGTGAATATAAAAAGGAGGCGACAACGTGCCATTTGTGATAATAGCCGCCGTTATTGCTATTATCTGCGTTGCAAGGTACTATCATAATAAGAAAGAACGCAATAAAGAGATAACATGGCAGGAAGTTCAAAAACAGACGGATACAAAAAGAAATACCATAAGTATAGATACATCTGAAAATTTTTCGGGAAGCGAAGATGTTCCTGCAAGAGAAGTCCATTCAAGAGCGGAGCATAAGCGGAAAATTGCTAACACTCCAAACAGATATGTTGTTATCGACCTTGAAACAACAGGGCTAAACCCACAGTATGACTTTATCACAGAATTTGGAGCGGTGCTTGTTGAAGACTCTGAGATAGTTGACACATTTGAGCAGTTTGTTAAGCCGAAGAAAAGAATACCAGAGGAAGTTGAAGATCTCACAGGGATAACAAATGAAATGGTGTCGGACGCTCCAAGTATAAATATTGTGCTTCCAAAGTTCTTGAAATTTATCGGGAACGATATACTTGTGGGACATAATATTGATTTTGACAGTCAGTTTATTTCGGCAGCTTGTCAGCGTTTTAATCTACCTTATAAAAATAAAGTATGCGATACGTTGGAGCTTTCTCAACAGGTGTTTCCAAAACTTGAAAATCACAAGCTGAGTACGCTATGCAGGAAACTTAATGTCACCAATGACTCTGCCCACCGTGCATTGTCTGATGTGTTGGCAACTCAGCAGATATTTGAAAAGCTGAGCGAGAAAGCGACGCCAAAGATACATAATCACGCAAAATTCACGTTGAAAAAGAATAGCTATAACGTTCGCTACTCAGCAAAGACCAAAGCCATACGAGAACTACAGGAAATGCTGTTGGATATTACTGACGACAATATCCTTACTGACGAAGAAGTTATGGAGCTGAAAGATTGGCTTGATTGCAACGAGGAATTCTGCAATATTTATCCTTTCGATAAACTGAAAAGAATAATAGAAAATGCTTTGGAAGACGGCATACTTGAACAGCACGAGCTTGATGAAATGCTTGAGGTTTTCAATGATATTTGCAAGCCTGAGTTTGACAAGGACGTTTCATCAGAGGAACTTATAAACCTTGACGGCAAGGTGCTTGTTTTCACAGGCGAGTGTCAGCTCGGAGATACAAGTGAGATAACGCCGATATATGAAGCAATGGGTGCAACTATCCGAACGTCCGTAAGTGGCAAGACTGACTATCTTGTAGTAGGAGCTTACGGCAGTCCTGATTGGTCATACGGCAATTACGGCTCTGAGGTACTCAAAGCAAGAGAGCTTCAAGAAGCAGGCAAGAAAGTCAAGATAATAAACGAAACAGACTTTTTACCTATCATATACAGCGAAGCAACTACATAACAAAAAAAGTCCTCCGAGCGTTGACAGCACTCAGAGGACAGATGAACTGATATTGACAGTATCAGCTCGATTAAAATTCACACTAACCCATTAAGAAAGGGCGAATTTTGCCCTTTTATTATACTGCATATTTTTAGATATGTCAAGAAAATAGGAGGAATATTTTATGCTATGTAAGAAATGTCACAGGGAAATTCCAGAGGGGTCCCCGTTTTGTAACCACTGCGGTAAGAAACAGGAAACCACAAAAAGGAAAACACGCCGCAGAGCAAGAGGAACAGGCACGATAAGATTTGACCAAAGAAACGGACTGCGCCACTATCTTGCTTATGCCCCTAAAACCATATCGGGAGCAGGGGGAAGATATCTTGGCGCATACGAAACACGAACGCAGGCTCAGGGTGCTATCGACAAATATTTCAACAGCACACAAATTCCATATGGTACTCTGACAGTTGCTCAGGTTTACCAAAAATGGAGTGAAAAGCACTTTGAAAACCTCACCAAAAGCGGCGAGCAGGGCTACAAGACGGCTTGGAGATATCTTGACAGTATCGCAGGCAGAAAGATAGCAGACCTTAAAACAGCAGATTACCAGCGCTGTATAGATGACTGTGCAAAAGCTTTCAGCCGCTCACAGTGTGCGAAAATCAAGCAGCTATGTTCTCAGCTCTGCAAGTACGCAGAACAAAATGATATTATCGACAAGAACTATGCAAGCTTTATCGTCCTGCCAAAAGAAGTCAAGAAAGAACGCCGTATCTTCACGAGTGAAGAACGTGATAAACTATGGGCGCATTCCTCTGACAGATCCGTTCAGGTCATACTGTTCATGATATATACAGGATTTCGCATTGGTGAGGTTTTCAGTATACAGAAAGAGAACGTACATCTTGACGAGGGTTACATAATCGGCGGTATCAAGACTGAAGCTGGAAAGGACAGAATAGTTCCTCTGCCGCCGCAGATACCTGAAATAAAAAGCTTTGTCGAAAGCTGGTATAACGAAAGCCAGACGCAGTTCTTACTTAATGGCGACACAAATAATTTTCGCAAGCGCAATTTCTATCCTGCACTTGCTGAATGCGGCATAATTCCACCGCCAACTGTTACAAAACAGAAAAGCGGCAGGAACACTGAAAAGTATGACACAGAGATAACGCCACACTGCTGCCGTCACACTTTCGCCACCCTTTCAGCGGACTGCGGTATGCAGCCTGAGAAGCTTCAAAAAATCATTGGTCATGCCAAGTATGAAACGACCGCTGACATATATAATCACTCAGGTCAGAACTGGGCAGAGCTGTCCAACGAGATGAAAAAGCTGGTAAAATAGCACGAGCAATCACACAAAATAAGGGTTGTATTAGTGTTGTAATCAAGCGCAAAGCTAGGAAAATAGAGCTTTCTTGATTACTTGGTAAGGACGAGGTCACCGGTTCAAGCCCGGTTAGCAGCTCCAGCAAAACAGCTATTAAATTGCGTAAATGCGTGGTTTGATAGCTGTTTTTGTTTTGTGTGATGTTTTGTGATATGCTGTGAATTTTTGCGATAGGGTTGTGTTTAGGGTTGTGTTGAAACTTGCGGTCGCTTGGATTTCAGCAAGCAAAAAAACAGCCGCCTCAGACCCATAAAAGTCCGAGACGGCTGTTTCCTTACTCATACAATATACAAAAACTAAACTTTCTTAGCAAACCCCGTCAAACAGATCCACCCAGCACCGCTCTTGAGCTTGCCCCAAGTCTGACCGTCAACTACCTTTTCGGCTACAATAGTGTAGATAAAGCCGTACTTTGCCATAACACCCTTGACGAGTGCACAGGACACGCCTGCGCCCTTTCTGACGTTCATTCCGCCCTTGTAAGTTATCTTCACCTTGTATGACTTGAACTTCGCTGTGTGCTTGTTGATCGAACTCGTACCGCTAAGCTTTGCGTTGACCTGTTTTGCTATGTAACCGAACTTACCACTGAGATATGGTCCCGGACAACCCGTCGCCTCAAACCATTTGTGCATTGTAAGATTGCCGCTGGTGTTGCCTGTGTAGTTGAGCTTTTTGATACCATTACGCTTGCAAATATCCACACACAGCTTTATCAACGCAGCCATAGCCTTTTTGCTGACGTGCCAATTCGGTTCACCACTGTCATTTGCTACCTCGATAGTCACAGCACGCATATCATTAGCACGGTTGGAACTGCACCAAGACCTGTACTTTTCGTCCACCATTACGCCTACCTTGCCGTTGCTGTCGATACAGTAATTACAGCTGCCGCCACGAGCCTGTACAGACGTACAGCAGTTTGCCAGCGTTGCATTACCTGCCATGTGATGAATAGTTATCTTGTCGATTTTGTGATCTCGTACATTGTAATGATCTGTCTTGCCCGACCACTTCCATTTCGCAAGTTTGCTGTTTGCCATAAAATTACTTCCTTTCTAAATCGTCAATTCTGTGATTAGCCACCTTGATCTTCTCGTCCATAAGTGCAAAATCCTGTTCCAACTTATACGTCCGAGCAATAACGGAATTGTGCTTGTCCACACGCTCCGACAGCTTGTCAATTTTGTACTCTATCAACTTTTGGCTGTCATATTGTGCCTGCTGTATCGTTTTCTGACTATCGTACTGTGCCTGCTGCATAGTCTTTCTACTGTTTGCCGCAATGACTATCTGACAAATAACCGCCGAAGCCGCCGTTATCAATGCGACGATGATCGCTTCCGTCATTCATCATCACCTGACCTTTTCTTTGCACTCTGCGTGCCGAAATAGAACGAGATCACCACCGTAAACACTGTGATGAACTGCTCTGCCGATATTGTGCAGCGCAGTGCCAGCACGCAGAAAACCGCTGTAAGCAGTATCGTTACTATCGACTTTACGTCAATGAGCTTTGCTAACTTCTGCTTCATATTTTACTCCTTTATCTCAAATGCAAATCTGCTTAACAGATATTTCTTATTATTGAGCAGTATAGTTTGTGTAGGTA
>ERZ780094.774-NODE-774-length-11662-cov-2.772120_pt1 | contig 11662 bp, 8 predicted proteins | sample MGYA00511174_ERZ780094 | MGnify/ENA primary metagenome ERZ780094 (study PRJEB29588, sample SAMEA2148063) | human gut metagenome | biome: human gut; feature: human-associated habitat; material: faeces | place: Denmark | collected 2008/2010 ...
ACACCCCTACCGCCAATATTCCAAACCACGGCAGACCCGAAGCCTACAAAGCCAACGGACACATAGCCATAGACTGTGGCTGTGCCTCAGGTGGACGGCTGTGCGCATACTGCTTTGAAACAGACAGGGAGTTTTATGTTGACAAAATAAACCAGCCTCTTGAAAATCACTTCAAAATGTGATATACTTGTCCTAATAACATAACCGACGAGGACAAAACGGGGGTTATGCCGTATTAAAGCGTATTTATAGATTATATTTTATGGAGGTAATCATGGCTTTTGATTTTAAGAAAGAGTACAAAGAATTTTATATGCCTAAAAACAAGCCAGAAATTGTAACTGTTCCTAAAGCAAATTATATTGCAATCAGAGGAAAAGGCGACCCAAATGAAGTATGTGGAGCATATCAACAAGCAATTAGTGTGCTATATGCTGTTGCTTATACACTGAAAATGAGTTATAAAACAGATCATAAAATTGAAGGATTTTTTGAATATGTAGTTCCACCACTTGAGGGTTTTTGGTGGCAGGACGGCATAGACGGTATAGACTATACTGATAAGGCATCATTCAATTGGATATCTGTTATCCGTTTACCTGAATTTATAACTCAAAAAGACTTTGAATGGGCAGTTGAAACAGCAACTAAAAAGAAAAAGTTAGATTGTTCGTCAGCAGAGCTAATGACAATTGACGAGGGATTATGTGTTCAAATAATGCACTTGGGTTCGTTTGATGATGAACCAGCTACTATTGCTCTAATTGATGAATATTTAGAAAAAAACGGATATGTCAATGACATAACTAAGACAAGGTTACACCATGAAATTTATCTCTCAGATGCAAGGAGAGTTGTCCCTGAAAAATGGAAAACTGTCATTAGGCATCCAATAAAGAAGATATAGAATACTTCCATTTAGTCATTCTTTTCTTAAATAATTATCCACCGATACAGCCCCTCTGTATCGGTATTTTTCTGCCCCATCGCCCCTATCCGCCCCACCTCTATTGACATTTCCCTCTCAATGTGCTATCATAAAAAAGTAAGTTAGTCACAACTATCTCGATAACACCACAGGAGGAAGAAAAATGGATATGAATGAAAAACCAAAGCTCTCAGGCGTGCCTGAAACTATGCTTCAAACCGTGTATGCCCGTGCAAAGGAAACAAAAACAAGGGGCGCAATAAAAGATACAAAAGCCGTGGAGATAATAGATAAGATAAACTATGATTTCTCACTTGCCGATAAGGACTCAGCAATGCACAGTGGCGTTGTGGCAAGAACGATAGTCCTCGATAAGCTTGCGAACAAGTATCTTGCAAAAAACAAAGGCGCAGTGGTGGTGAATATCGCCTGCGGACTTGATACACGCTGTTACAGAATGAACGGCTACACCCATTGGTATAACCTCGACCTGCCCGAAACTATCGCCGTGAGAGAAAAGCTTCTCCCTGAATCAGGCGAGATATCCCAGATAGCAATGTCCGCCATGGACGATTGGAGCGGAGAAATAACCGAGTACGATGCACCTGCTATCGTCATTATCGAGGGTCTGACTATGTACCTCTCAGAAAAGAACGTAAAGGAGATATTTGACGTCATAAACAAACGCTTTGAACACGTCACAGTATTGGTCGAGACAATGAGCCCCACTATGGTAAAGCGTATGAAAGAAAAGTCTATCGAGGGCAGCAAAGCCAAATTCACATGGGGCGTCAAGGACGGCAAAGAGCTTGCAAAGCTTCTCCCGAACTTCCGCCATATTGAAGACCACAGCCTCGTCGAGGGAATGGCGGAGTTTATCCCAATATTCAAGCTTCTTAAAAAGATAAAGCCTGTGAGCAATATATCAAACAAGATAGTAGTAATGGAAAAATAACTTTGACTTCCCACCCCCACCATGCTATAATCCCAAATTTAGAAGTTCCGCCACGCAAAAAGCCCATCAAACAGCGTATCAGCGTTGTTTGACGGGCATATATTTTATACAAGTAAAAAACAGGTGAATATGCCTCTAAAATTATGGAGCAATAAGCATTATATCCTTTATATATGTACGCTTTGGGCCTTGAGACTTAATAACAAAAGAAATATGATTTCCCTTACTTATTATGTTTTCAGCATTAATGGTCTGAGAAAAAATGTTTTCATCAATGGTATATGTTTTATTATCATATCCCGTAACCTCTGCGTATTTTGCTCTTTTACCGCGTTTTACATCAGCTATGACTCCTTCTATTCTCGTAATGTCATTATTATATTCCATTACGGAATTTACATCGTCATCTATAAGTTCCGGATATTGCTTTTTGTATTTTGAAATGACCTCATAGGTTTCAGTGATCACATCACCACCGCAATTCAGATATAATTTTTTATCTCCAACAATATAAAATTCTTTTTTTGCACGGGTAGCGGCAACATTCATCATGTTTGGTTCACTCACAGCCCATCTTGCAGCACCTGCACTCTGTTGATCTGCTCCAAGTACCATAAAAACTATCGGCGCTTCTTTACCCTGAAATGTGTGAATAGTTCCCACATTTGTAGGCTTTCCATGGTCGTCAAACCTTGTAAAGCCTATTTCCTTTAATTTTTGGGAAAGCATATACGCAACATTTGTAAAGGGCGATATGACGTATATGATATCTTTTGCTTTTTTGTCAATGATGGCAGGGTTTTCTTCTATCATTTTCTTGATTTTTTTTAAAAGAAATTCCCCTTGCTCCTTCACATACTTGTCATTTGCTTTTCCCTTTACGTCAAACCAACCAGTTTTTCCGTTTCCAGGGTTACCTTGAACCATAAATCCATTATATGAAATTCTATTTGAAATTGTAAACATAGGATCCAAACATCTTCTGTGGACCCATAGTGGTATACCTATCCATGATCTGTCAGATTTATCCTCTTCTTTGTAAAATCCATATCTGCTTGCACAGTCAGTCAATGTCTGCGTTGATGCGGAATTTGATAAATATTTTTCAGTCACTCCAAAATGTTCTCTAAGCATATTCAGAATGTTTGAATCCATTGTGAGTACAGGCTTTATTTGAGAAGGATCTCCTACGACCATAACATTATGGCTTCTGAAAATTTCTCCTACGCTTTCTTTCGGAACAGCCTGTCCCGCTTCATCTATAAAAAGATGACCAATGGTGTTGACCCCAAGATTTTTGCACATTCGAGAAAAGCTTGCAAAGGTGGAGCTTATAACAGGGATAGTCAGGTTAATCCACCCCCATGCTGCTTCAATAATATTTTTCCTTTCGATGTACTTGTTCTGAGTCTCCCATATTTTAGCGGCGGCCATGACATTTTTTCTGTTTTCGTATAAAAACTGTTTTCTGACTTTAAGAGCTTTTATAAACAGCTTTGATTGTTCCTCTCTGTATGTTTCATCAAACCAAGGATTTGACAAATGCAATTTATCATAATCCTGAGCCATATCAAGCGGCATGATATCATTGTGATCTAACACAGAACTGAATTGCTGAACACTTTGCTCTAATTGCGATATTTGTTCATGGCAGGATAATTTCCATGCTTCAAGATCTTGTTGTGCGGCATTTAGCTTTGCTGAATACTTTGCTTCTTTTTCTGTTAGATCCTTTTTGCGATCTTGAAGAGTATCTTCTTCATTGTTGTAATAAATTTCTTTATCTAAAGCATTTTTAAACCTTTCATTGGCCTCGTTTATTTTAAGCTGGTATTCACTTTTTTTATTTTTGCTTGAAAATAATCCCGGCTTTTGCTTTTGCAGCATATTAACATATTCTTTTACGCTGGCTTTAGTTTCTCTTGTTTTTCCCAAATAGATTGAATTTTCCTTTAGAAGATGCTCCGCCTGCTTGCGCTCTTCAACTATTTTCTTTAAAGCTCTGTTTGCCTCTACAAAATCACTATTAAATTGCTCAGTTTTGTCTTTTAATTTGGTATCGTATGATGATCTTAATTGATCGAGTTTAATACGTTCCTTATGATATTTACTAACCTTTTCTGCAAATTTCTGAGTTTCTTTTCGGATATTACTTACCCTTTCATACTGCTCAATGAATTCTGCATATACATCACTATCCGATACATATTCTTCATTCAAATGTTTTGCAACACATTTTACATTGGCGGTTATATGATTCATATTTGCAGATCTTCCGCCCTCAAGAGAAAACAGTCCCCAAAATTTATCTGTATCATCATTTGACTCTATTATGATTTTCTCGTGCGTTTTACCCTTCTCATCTTCTTCCCATTTTGAGGATACCTTTGAATTAGCGATACTGCAAAAATAGTCAGCACCTTTAAGCTCTTCAACAAACTTTTGGTCGATTTGTTCCTTGGTAAGTGGAAGCTCATTTACGATATTCTGCACTGCACCATTATTGGAGCTTGCAACAACAATATTATTTTCCGTAATGATCTCTGGAAGTACGCCAATAGATGCGTTGTCAAAATATATTGTCTCTTTTGTTCCCTTGATCGACCTGTCTCTTAGTTTGGCAATATCATAAGCCTGTTTTACAATAAGTTCTGCAAAAATGTCCTTCAGCAAAGTGGTTTTTCCTGTTCCCGGAGGACCATTCACGCTTCTTATTGTTGTGTCATCATATCCTGCTGAGAGATTTACCGCAACCTGTTGCATAAGCGAAAGAGCAAATTTTGTATTCCCAGGAAATCTTCCCAATGGATAATTATTAGGCTGAAGTATATCCTCAAAAACATTAGGGGCAAAATTCAGAGAAGTATTATTACTGTCCAGATTTATTCGATTTTTTGTGTTTCCGTAAAGGTATAGGTTAAGATTAGCGGTCGATATTTCTTTAGCATTTTCAAGATCATCAATGAAAAAAGAATGAAGATTTGTTGCGTCACTTTCTATATTTTTAAGGAATTGGATCCTACAGCTATCTGTTGATATTTTGAATTTCTTTAGGACTTTGTTAAATGCTTTATTGAACTTATCTGCATCTTCTGAAGACTCATCAAAAAGCTGAGCAAGTTCTTTTTTTAGTTCGTCTTCAAATATTTTGAAATCAGCTTTATTGGGGATCTTTTTAAAATAACGTATGTATGCGCTTTCAGCGAAAAACATCATATCCTGCATATAGTTCAGTTTTTTGTCAAAGTACAGGGCGAAACTGAACTTCTTTCCTGTATTTAATTCTTCGTTAGTAGGCTTAAGATTATATTTTTCACGAAGTATTGCAATAACGTCAATGAAATCGAACACATCAAAATACAGAACTATCCCACTATTTTGTTTATTTATATCGTTACAAATTTTGTTGTTCGTGATATTACTCTGAATATAGGAGTAAAAATCATTTTCCTTAGGGCTTTCCAACTTGAATATAGCTTTGTCATTATCTTTAATATCGCCCTCGGATAAATGTTCGATCATTATCCAGGCATCAATAATGTTTTTCTTGTCCACCATTTTAGCTTCTCCTCAAATGAAATTATAAATTGTATTTATACACGAAAGAAACAACGTCTAAAGATATCGACGAGAGTTATCGAAATATAACATTCCAATTATACCATATAAAGTGCGGGTTTTCAACACTTTTTGGTAGAAATCGGCTTAAAAGACCTGCTCAAAACAAAATTTACAGACGATGACAAAAGAAGAATACGGGATTTAAAAGCTGAGAGCAGTTCAGAAAAGTGATCTGGCTTATTGACTATTGGTGCGGTAAGAACGTAAAAGAACTAAAAAAAATGCCGCTTTCAAGGCACTAGATAATGCACATTGAAGCGGCAAACCAATTTTACCTTTCAGCGGCTATCAATACAGTTCTGCATGGTAAGCCATCTGCATGATAAATTCAGCGGCGTTGCGTTTAAGAAATAAACGCCCTCTGAAGCCTCTGAGTCCCCACTTGATAAGGATCCTCTTGGCCGCATCTGCGTTCTGTTTTTTCGCCATAGCCCTAAACTCTCTCAAGAAACCTAACAGGCACACTCTCCGTCAGCCAAACTCCGTTCTCCGAAAGATAAGACTTATAAAAACGCTCGTCTTTTTCTTATCCATTGCCATTCCCCTATCTTCCGTTCATCACCCAAGCAAACCCCTTAGCTGTCCGCAAAGCAGGCTCTTTAAAATGCCCGCCCTTGTTCCATTCAAGGACGCATTCGATACCCTGCCCCGTCAGCAAATCATAACTCTCACGGATACAGTCGCCCACCTTTGACATGACCGCATTTTTCGTCCTTTCTTCCTTGTCACCAAGGCTGAGATAAACAGCGTCGCATTTTATCTTATTCTCTTTCATATACCCCACAAAATCAGGAAACCACACCGACGGAGAAGCCGCCGCAACGCCTGAAAATTTCTCCGTTTGAAACGCCGCCCACAAGGCAAAAAGCCCTGCCAGAGAATATCCGCCAATGTAATAATTCTTGCTCTTGTCCGAGCAAAGCGTTAATATCTCCGCCAGAGTGTCTTCCGCTCCATTGCCGAAGCCCTCATTGCCAAATACCGCAGGGGCTTCCCATGGTGAAAGCTCCCTGTTCCAATCCTCGACCTTCGCCGCAATAAGCTGAAAGTCCACACTCGTGAGCTTTTTTATCTCTGCCACCTCGTTTTCTATCTCAGGCAGATCATGGTCGCCCACAGGCTGGATAAGAACAATATCAGCATTTTTGTCGCCATAATAATGGTATGTCATTTTGCCGTCACCTCTGTAATGTATCTCACTTCAAGTACCCCTTTACAACGCCAACAAATTCCCCTATATCCGCAAAATAATTAGGATAAGCCTCACTTAGCCTTGCGAAAGAAGAAAACCTGACAAGCACATTGTCCGTCCTATCGTTGCTGCGGTATTTCGTTTATTGACAGTATATCACATTATCCGCAATATTTCAACAGCCCTCAAAGTCAAGCCCTTTTAATCTGTGTAGTACTACAATAATTGTACCACATTGCAAAGTAAAATACTTGAAATGACATACGGAATATGGTATAATTACACTATCTAAAAAACCATCGGAGGAAAATTATATGGGATTATTTGATAAACTTCGTGAACCTGTGGTACTAAAAGAGGACAGCAGTGCGAAAAAACAACTTTGACTTCCCACCCCCGCCATGCTATAATGATAAATAAAGAGGTGACCCCACATGACCAATAAAGCATACTACCACCTGCCGGGGCTTTTCGAGTTTTATGACCTTTACGCCGCTTTCCTTCCCATATTCCGTGACCATAGAGATTATTTCTATGACTGGTGCGAAATAGGCTCTGTCTATGGCGCACCTGCCGACTGTATATGGGGCGGCGGACGGGCAGGCTTCGGCGAACATTCTCCACGAGAAGTCCTCGACCTTATGAAAGAATATAACATCTCCTCACGGCTGACCTTCAGCAATTCCCTGCTAAGAGAAGAACACCTTTCAGACAAAAAGTGCAACGAGCTTTGCAGGCTGTTTTCCCAAAGCCCGCTTCCACAAAACGGCGTGATAATATGCTCCGACCTGCTTCTTTCATATCTGAAAGAGAATTATCCCCACCTCTATTTTGTGTCCTCTACCACAAAAGTCCTCACCGAGTTTTCTCAGCTTGTAAACGAGCTTGACCGTGACGATTTTTCCTATGTAGTCCCCGACTTTCGCCTAAACAAAGCCCTGGATAAACTCTCCGATCTCACCACTGAGCAGAAAAACAAAGTGGAGTTTCTTTGCAACGAATGCTGTTATATAGGCTGTGCAGACCGAAAAAACTGCTATGAAAACGTCAGCCGCAAAAATCTCGGCGAAAACTGTCCCGACCATGTTTGCAAAGCACCCAATGCCTCAGAGGGCTACCGCTTTTCAAAAGCCATGGAAAGCCCCGCCTTTATCGGCATAGAGAATATCAAAAACACCTATCTCCCAATGGGCTTTTCAAACTTCAAGATAGAGGGCAGAAGCCTTGGAAGCGCCTTGATACTTGAATTTCTGCTCTACTATATGACAAGACCCGAACATCAGCTAAAGGTCAGAGAGCAAATTTATCTCGACAGTATGCTGGATCTGTTCTAACTATTCTTCACATTGCATATCTCCCATATCACAAGAAATATGTCACAAAGCTCATGTTACCCATGGCTTACTTGGAAACAAAAATCAAAATAAGTGTAAACAATGCCACTTTTTTGTTGAAACAGCCATTATAATATAGTATAATAACACAGTGCTTTGTCACAAAAAAGTTATAGGAGAATTTACATGAAGAAAATTATCGACATATTTCTGCGTTCTTTGCTCACAGGCGTGGCGATAGCCATAGGCGGAACAGTCTATCTGTCCTGCCCTAACAAATATCTGGGAGCGTTTCTTTTCGGCATAGTACTGTTTGTGATACTGTCTTTCGGCTTTAATCTCTTCACAGGAAAAGTCGGATATGCAGTGGAAAACAAACCCTCTTATCTCGGTGAGCTTGGCATAATATGGCTCGGCAATTTTGCAGGAGCCGTCCTCTCCGCCCTGCTTATTACCCAAACACGCATATCCACCATAAGCGACAAAGCCACAGAGCTTTGCAATATAAAGCTTGGGGATAATATCACAAGCGTTTTTATCCTATCATTTTTCTGCGGAATACTTATGTTCGTTGCCGCAGACGGCTATAAAACTATCCAAAACCCTGTGGGACAGATACTTGCAATATTTCTCCCCGTTGTGGTCTTTATCCTCAGCGGCTTTGAACACTGCGTCGCTAATATGTATTTCTTTACCATAGCAAACTTATGGAGCATTAAAGCCTTTGGCTACCTTATTATAATGTCCCTTGGCAACTCCATTGGCGGAATACTTATCCCCCTTCTGCGAAAAGGCTTTGTATCAAAAGCATGATGCCTAATTTTATAAGCTTATGTAACACATAAAAAAAGATACCGCAGTTCAAAAAGAACTGCGGTAAAAAAATGACTTCTGCTCTCAGGAACACAGTAAAGGGGGTATTATGAAAAAAACAAATAAAACAAAGGAGTAAATAGTAAACATAAGATAACAAATAAAACACAATTTAAACAATTTAGAAGGAGTGTGCAGAAGTCTTTGTTCGTTCCTGATGTATGTATTATATCACACTAAAAACCATTTGTGGTAACTTTTTTTGGACAGTTGCGACTTTTTTCAAAAAAATCTGCACTCCGAAAATCCTAAAGTTTTCAGAGTGTAAATTTATCTTTTTCTGTAGAGGCGAACAGCGTTTGCCCCTTCCCACGTCTATCTAAATTGTCGCCTGTCTATCAAATAATATCCGCCCTGCGTTTACCTATCTGTGCAAACTCTTTGCGCCGTATGATAAAGTAAGCCACTGTTACCGCAGTGCCTGTTATCACCCAGGAAACAGGGTAAACTATCATGAGCATAAGATAGCTTCTGTGAGCCGCATAAATCGTGTTCACCCACACAAGCCTGAACACGCAGGTGCCAAGCACAGTTATGACCGCAGGCGTCATAGAGTGACCCATTCCCCTAAGACAGCCGCCCGATATTTCGTAAACACCCGTAAGAAGCTCCAGCAGGCAAACTGACCACATTCTTATCATTGCGTAGTGTATAACGTTCTCGTCCGTTGAGAAGATCTGTATAAAAAGGTGTCTGCCAATAAGGAATATCAGACTCAGCCCAAGACAGCTCGCAAGCCCGATAAAAGTGCAAAGCCTGTATATCTTTTTACAGCGTTCCTTATCCTGAGCCGCAAAATTCTGACTTGTAAAGGTGGTCGCAGTCTGAGCGAAAGCATTTATCACAAAATATGCCATGAACTCAAAATTCTGTTCCGCTGTGCTTCCGGCGATACCGTCTGAACCGAAGCTGTTTATCGCCGCCTGTATCACAACGTTTGACAGTGAGAAAACCATGCTCTGCAAACCAGCCGGCAAGCCTATCTTTATGATACCGAGGAGATATTCCCAGCGTATCCTGAGCTTTCTGAAATCAAGTCTTAGCATCTCCTCCTCGTGGGTAAGAAAGTAAAGTATCATGCAGGCACTGAAAAAGTTTGATATAACAGTTGCCGTTGCAACGCCTGCCACGCCCATTTTGAACACGATCACGAACACAAGGTTCAGAATAACATTTATAACGCCTGCGGTGATAAGAGCGTAAAGAGGTCTGGTGCTGTCGCCCTTGCTTCTAAGCACCGCCGAACCAAAGTCATATATCTCTATAAAAGGCATTGCAAAGAAGAATATCCTGAGATACAGCGTTGCAAGCTTTAAAACATCGTCAGGCACATTCATCATGCCAAGGAGTATCGGTGCAAGTATCTCGCCTACACCAAGTATGATAAATCCGCTTATGACCGCCAAAAGCACCACCGTATGTACAGCCTCGTTTGCCTTATCTTTTCTCCCCTGACCTATAAGTCTGGCCACCACAACGTTTGCACCGACAGAAAGCCCCAAAAAAAGGCTTACAATAAGGTTCACCAATGAAGAATTGCTTCCAACCGCCGCCATGGCTTTGTCGCTGTCAAATCTGCCCACCACCGCAAGGTCAGCGGAGTTAAAAAGCTGCTGCAAAATACTTGACAATGCAAGGGGCAGTGCAAAAATAACGATCTTGCCCACAAGCGGACCGTTTAACATATCTATTTTCTTATTTTTCATACCAGATCTTCTCTCATCTTTCAACTAACTATTTCTCATACCTAATATTATATCACACCATCAAAGCTATTTCAATACTCGAATTTGCACATAAGCACACACAGAGATGTGTAAAAATCTAAACATTACGACCATTTGTACAATTTTTTGAACTCTTTGCCTGTTGACAAAGGCATGAAATGGTGTTATAATAATATTCCACGGGAGGTGAGCAGTATGGCGATAGACAAAAAAGGCACAAAGCAGATTGCCGACAACCGAAAGGCACGTCACGATTATTTCGTGCTTGAGCAGATAGAGTGTGGTATCGAGCTTGTGGGAACAGAGGTCAAGTCTATAAGGAATGGCGGCGTCAATCTGAAAGACAGTTGGTGTTCTATCGAGGACGGAGAGATGTGGGTCAAGGGTATGCACATATCCCCTTATGAACACGGCAATATTTTCAACCGTGATCCACGCCGGGAGAGAAAGCTGCTGCTCCACAAACGTGAGATACTGAGGCTGTTCGGAAAGGTACAGCAGGAAGGTCTTACGCTTATCCCGATGTCGCTATATTTCAAAGGCAGCAGAGTCAAGCTTGCACTTGGGCTTTGCAAAGGTAAAAAGCTTTATGACAAGCGTGACGACATGGCAAAGAAAGCCGCACAGCGTGACATAGAGCGTGCCATGAAAGAGCGAAACTAACCTGGGGGTGTAAAGGTTTCGACGGGGGTTTTGAAGCACGATAAGCGAGTAGAGGAGCGCACACTCTTTAAACGGCGTACGTTTTAAAATTAGACGACAACGATAATTTTGAATTAGCTGCTGCTTAAGTCAGCGCTCGTCTTGCCTTAGAGTACCACGGCTTTGGTAAAGGCGTCGATCAGTGGTGAACGTTACAAAGCGATGGCTGTAGCCTTGTGATGTATCACAGCCTACCAAACACACAGGCGTGTCTGTTTGCCTTTGTGCAAGGGAACGGGAGTTTTCCGCAATAACAGAATACACTCGTAGAAGTTCGTGGGGATAGGCTTTCGGACAGGAGTTCGATTCTCCTCACCTCCACCAGCAGGT
>ERZ780094.792-NODE-792-length-11512-cov-4.750546_pt1 | contig 11512 bp, 8 predicted proteins | sample MGYA00511174_ERZ780094 | MGnify/ENA primary metagenome ERZ780094 (study PRJEB29588, sample SAMEA2148063) | human gut metagenome | biome: human gut; feature: human-associated habitat; material: faeces | place: Denmark | collected 2008/2010 ...
ACAAACTTTGAAAACCCGATCCGCAATGCCATTTCCATTGGCGGTGACAGTGATACGATCGCAGCAATCACGGGCGGAATCGCCGAGGCTTATTACGGTATACCAGCTGATATTCGAAAACTTGCTCTGACTTTTTTGGACGCCAAGCAGCTCGAAATACTCAATGCCTTTGAATCCCGGTACGGGCTCGTTCTTGAGAAAGATGCGGGAAAAGGAATTACGAGAGCAGAAGTATTTTCCGCAGAAATTGGTGCGCCAACCGGTGATAGGCACGATGCTATGACGGAAGCTGTTCGTGTAACAGAGGAAGCAGAGCACGCTGGTGAGGTTGATGAGCGAGAAACCACAGCAAGCGCACTATATAACCATCTGTACGAAGCATGCAACATCCTTCGTGGGCCGATCGATCAGGATGACTATAAATCATATGTTATCCCGATTCTTTTCTTTAAGCGCATTTCTGATGTATATGATGAGGAGACGCTCGATGCCGTGCAGCAGTATGGCGATGATATCGAGTTTTACCCTGAAGAAGAACTGCACACTTTCATCATTCCGAAGGGATGCCATTGGAATGATGTCAGAAATACCAGTGAAGATGTTGGCAAAGCTATCGTCGATGCAATGATGGGAATTGAACACGCCAACCCGGATACGATGGCTGGACTCTTCTCTTCTTTTGACGACGCAAACTGGACAGATAAAACAAAACTGGACGATGAGCGGCTGAAAGACCTTATTGAGCATATGTCTGCTTTGCCGGTCGGTAACCACAATTATTCGGCGGATGTCATGGGTGATGCCTACGAATACATGATTAAGAAGTTCGCTGATATGAGCAAAAAGAATGCAGGTGAATTTTATACGCCGCGTTCCGTTGTTAAGCTCATGGTGCAACTACTCAACCCCAAATCAGGCGAGTCTGTTTATGACCCCGCATGCGGAACAGGTGGAATGCTCATCGAGGCGATCCGCAGTATGGATGATGAAAAGGCTTCATATGGTAAGATTTACGGGCAGGAAAAGAACCTGTCCACTTCGGCTATTGCGAGAATGAACCTTTTCCTCCACGGAGCCAAGGAATTCAGAATCGTGCGTGAAGATACCCTTCGCAAGCCGGTATTCATCCACAATGGGCAGCTGCAGCAATTCGACTGTGTTCTCGCTAATCCTCCCTTCGGCCTCGACCATTGGGGAGCCGAAATATTTGAGAACGACCAGTGGGGCAGAAATATCTGGGGCAGCCCTACTGATTCCAATGCGGACTATGCATGGCTGCAGCACATGTATAAATCTATGCGTCCGGGCAAGGGGCGGTGTGCAGTTGTCATGCCGCAGGGCGTATTGTTCCACGGAGGGCGCGAAGGTGATATTCGCAAAAAAATGATCGAAACTGACTGCGTTGAGTGCGTAATTGCGCTGGTCGGAAACCTGTTCTATGGTGCGGGTGTTTCGGCGTGCATACTGTTTTTGAATAACAACAAGCCGCTTACCCATCGCGGAAAAATCTGCATGATTGATGCAACCGGCATCTACACAGCACAACGGGCAAAGAACGTGATGACGCAAGCCGATACGGATCAGGTATATCGTCTTTGGCAGGGATACGAATCCGTAATTGATAAGTGTGCAATTGTTGATCTGGATACCATCCGATCAAGAGATTACACGCTCTCTGTGAACTCGTATATTGAGAAGACTCCTGCCCCGCCGATTGATCCGCAGAAGATCCGTGAGGAGTTTTTCACAGCACTGAAAGAGGTTCACGATAGCGAAGCTGCGCTCATGCAGCTGCTCAAAGAAGGAGGATACATCGATGGCTGAACGCATGACAATTGATGAACTGAAGTCATACCTCTGGCAATCGGCGGTATTACTCCGGTCAAATATTGATGCAGGCGCATATAAGCAGTATATTTTTCCACTGATGTTTTTTAAGCGGATTTGCGATGTCTATGACGAAGAGACGGAGAAAGCGATTGCCAAGTACGGGGATGATATTGATCTATATCCCGAAGAAGAGCTGCACACGTTCATTGTACCGAAGGGACACCACTGGAACGACGTGCGTCAGGTCACAGAGGACGTTGGCCGCGCGATTGTAACCGCATTCAAAGAAATTGAAAAAGCAAACGGCGAAAAGATGACCGGCATATTTGGCGACGGTGCTTGGACGAATAAAAATCGTCTGCCGGACAGACTGTTAAAGGATCTGCTGGAGCATTTTTCGTCTCGATCACTTTCTCTGGCAAACTGCCCAGAGGATGAACTTGGCAACGGGTATGAATATCTGATCAAGCAGTTCGCCGACGACAGCGGCCATACCGCACAGGAGTTCTACACAAATAGGACAGTTGTCCATTTGATGACAGAAATACTGCAACCGCAGAGCGGCGAGTCTGTGTACGACCCCACCTGCGGCAGCGCGGGCATGCTCATTTCTTGCATCGCCCATCTGAAAGAAAATGGGCAGGAGTGGCGCAATATCCAAGCATATGGTCAGGAGATTAATCAGCTGACATGTGCGATTGGAAGGATGAACCTGTTTCTCCATGGTGTCGAAGATTTTCACATCGTCAACGATGATACACTGAAAAATCCCGCGTTTATTGAGCACGGTCAATTGCAGCAGTTTGATATTGTTCTTGCTAATCCGCCCTACTCCATCAAGCAATGGGATCGGGGAGCTTTCGAGAATGATAAATACGGTCGGAATTTTTTGGGCACACCTCCCCAGGGGCGAGCGGATTTTGCATTCTTCCAGCACATTATAAAAAGTATGAAACCCGATACAGGACGTTGTGCTATTCTGTTCCCTCACGGAATACTGACCCGCGACGAAGAAAGCGAAATGCGTAAGAAGCTCGTACAGATGGATGTTGTGGAAGCAGTCATCGGTATTGCGAAAAACCTCTTTTACAATTCCCCCATGGAAGCGTGTGTCATAATTTGTCGGATGAATAAACCTATCGATAGACGTGGCAAAGTGCTATTTATCGACGCGAAAAAACTCGTTACTAGAAAAAACTCCGAGAGTTATTTAGAGGATATTCACATTAATGCGATCGTTGACTGCTACAGAAAGTTTGCTCCAATAGGCGGTTTTTCCGCAGTAGCTACCACAGAAGAAATTATAGAAAACAACGGCTCATTGGGCGTCCCTAAATATGTAAGGAACGGTGAAATCGAAAGCCCAGATGCGGCTGCAATCGATGATACACTCGGAGAATGGATGGCTGGACAGGCCACCATGCACGAAGAATATGATACTCTTATTGGCATGATCTCTGATGAAAGGAGTGAGATAAATGCCCATTGAGCAGGTGCAGCAGCTTTTGGGGCATCAGAGCGTGGACACAACGCTGCAATACGCCATGGTGAATCAGGCGAATGTAAAACAGTCGCATAAGAAATATATCGGATGAACAGTCGCAATTTATCGAGATGTTCGGGGATCCAGTCGATAACCCGTTGGGATGGGAAAAGCGACAATTACAGCAGCTTGTATCGGATGACTGTTCAATTAGCTACGGTATAGTAAAAACGGGCAATGATGTTGACGGAGGGGTTCCTGTTTTTCGACCTGTGGATATAGTTGGGAGGATACCGGTAAGGGAAGATCTTAAGAGAACCGCACCTGAGATTTCAAATCAATACCGGCGGTCGTTACTCACTGGTCGGGAGCTTTTAGTAACCGTGCGAGCAAATATTGCTGATACTTTTATAGCTGGAGAAGAGTTTAAGGGTTGCAACGTAGGGCGAGGAATTGTCCCAATAAGAACAAACGAGTCAATAATACGGTTGGAGTTTCTTAAAGCTCAGATGGATTTCGACTCAATGAACCGACACATGAAGGCTCTGGCAAAGGGCATAACCTTGATGAGGCGGGGCTTCTTACCAGCATGGAATTTCTGAAGGCACTACTCGAACTGGCGAAAGATGTTGCACATGTTGAAAAGGAAGTCGTTCCAGAAGAGAAGGTGGATAAAGGAAAGGCTGCACTGACGTCTTTGTTCCAAAACGTTAAGAATGATAGCACACCAATCATAGTCGAGCGAATCGTAAATGATATCGATGGTATTGTAAAGATTGTCCGTTTCCCCGGTTGGCAGAACACCTCAACAGGGAGAAAAGAAGTTAGTAAAAATCTACGTGACGTTATCATGCGCAAATACAGGATAAGGGATCAGGAGGTATTTGCAAAAGCATATAGTTACGTTGAGCAATACTATTGATATGCTTTTATCGCAGAAAAACACCTCGCAGTCACAGCAGCTGCGAGGTGTTTCTGTAAGTGTGGATTTTATGGAATATAGATTATGGGGGCATTCTGCCGATCGTCATAATCAATTGCGTTTTTCGCCCCCGCATTCCTCACTGTTGAACATGGCAAAATAATCTCGATGGATAACAAGAGCGATTATTCTCACCAGATATAATGCAATTCAAACGTTAAATCCCCACAGATTTTACGGACGTAGGGCAGGGAACCGTGCTCTATGAGGCTTACCATCACAAGCTGCGCTATTGTGAGGGCGTGGGATGGATCGCATATAACGGCGGCGTATGGGAACCGTCTGAAACGGCGGCACATAGCTATTCCCAGCGCTTGACGGACCTGCAGATGCAGGAAGCAAAGACCATGGGGCTGAACAATATTGGCATGTTTGGACAGCCTGCATCGATGTCGCAGACCTATATGGAGTATGCCGTGATGCGACGCTCGTCGGCTAAAATTGCGGCTGCGCTGAGAGAGGCCAAGCCGAAGCTCAGTATCCGGGCTGCGATGCTGGATGGAGATCCGCTCATTTTGAATACGCCTGACGGAGAGATCCATTTGGATACGGGAGAAATGTCTCCGCACGAGCCGGAGCATTTTATTACGCACATGACGAGCTGTGCACCTTCTGACGATGGGGCGGATATCTGGGACACGTTTTTGCACCAGATTGCCTGTAATGACGAAACGCTCGTGGCGTTCCTCAAGCAGATTGCGGGCATGGCCGCGATTGGTAAGGTCTATGAAGAGCGGCTCGTGATTGCGCTCGGGAGCGGCGGCAATGGCAAGAGCACATTTTTTAACGCCATTCAGGATGTGATGGGAGATTACGCTTGCACGATCCGCTCGGAGCTTCTGGTCGCAAGCAATGACAGCGGCAAGAAATTTGAGCTGGCGAGGCTGCGCGGAAAGCGCCTGGCCATTGCAGAGGAATTGGAAGAGGGAAGACAGCTGGATACTGCGGAGGTAAAGCATTTGTGCAGTACCGGAGATATCAACGCGCAGTTTAAGGGGAAGGACGTTTTCACGTTCAAACCGTCTCATTCCATTGTGCTGTGTACCAACCACATGCCGTCGGTAAAGGTCATGGATAGCGGTACTTGGGATCGCCTGATTGTAGTGCCGTTTCGCGGAAGATTCCGAAGCCAGGAGAACGAGATCAAAAACTACGGCAATTACCTCGTGCGAACCTGCGGCGGTGCGATCCTGAGATGGATCATTGACGGTGCCAGCGAATATATCCGTAATGACTATAAGCTAGACATTCCGGAGTGCATCATCAGCGCGACGGAGCAGTATCAGCAGGAAAATGACTGGCTCACGGATTTTTTCAACGAGTGGGTCGCTCTGGATAAAAATGAGGACACATATGGCAGCGATATTTATGGGGCGTATACGTCCTTCTGCAGTGAGCACGGTGAGCGGATGCTTCCCATGTCCTCCGTGCTTCCGCTGGTTGCAACGAAGGCGGGTGCAACAAAGAAGCGCACAAAAAAGGGCAATGTGTATCAGGGCTTGAGAATTATCAGCGAGTTCGAGCGGGCTGCATCCTAAAAGGAATGGCGGTGTATGATGGTGTGGGCATATTTCTCTCACGGTTAAAAACGGATAAAAATGTAAATTAGCAATTTGCCATACACCGTTATACACCGCTTCACTGTATCCACCGCTGCGCGGCGGGGCCTGTCTTGCAGCGCAGTACGTGCTACGCCCGTTCTGCTCGCTTGAATTTTGCCTGCTCGCTGCGCTCGTCAGCCAAAATTCGCCGAAAAACACAATCGTATGAATAGCACAATCGCAAACAAGTGTGCTTGACATGGATATCTAGCGATTTTTTCGCGGAAATCAATCGTCATTGCTCGGGTCAGTGCACGAGTCAGTCACCTACATGCAGCGCTGAAAAAACAGCCGCTCACGCTGGTTTTAACTGCCCCCGATGAATACCGTTTGCAATTCTTGGCTCGATATGCTATTATAATAGTGTCCAGTTCTACTGTGACATACATCTGCATAACAGAGGAATGTGCCTCTGACAAATGTGCTGAAATTGCAGCTTTTTTCTCCAGAAGATGCTCGACATGTTCGAGGACAACGAAGATGTCCAGAACGTGTGGCACAACTGGGAAGAGTAAAACTTCATACAAAAAAGCGACCGCGGCCGATTCGCCTGCGGTCGCTTTCTTGTCGAAAAGATGAATATTTTGTGAATTTCAGGATTGTAAATCGTAAAACAATATGCTAATATACAAAAATTGGAGCGATACTTTCGCCCAGAGATATGAATGGAGGGAAAACAGATGAAATACTGCGGTCAATGCGGCAAAGAGCTGGTCGACGAGGCGGTCGTGTGCCCGAACTGCGGCTGCGCGGTGCAGACGCCGGTAAGCCAGCAGGAGGATAAACCGTCGACAGGTTTGAACATTCTGGCGTTTTTGTCCCGCTGGTCGGCCTGATCCTGTTCCTGTGCTTCCAGAAGACGACGCCGGTGCGCGCCAAAGCGATCGGCAAATGGGCGCTGATTGGCTTTATCGTCGGCGTTGCGTTCTCGATCCTGTGCGGGATCCTGGGCTTTCTGGGTGCCATGTACGCATAAACGCGCGCGTGCGGGTGAAATGCAATCGCTGCATTTCACCCGCGTTTTACATGTATGCGGTTTCGAATTTGACACAAAAATGCTATCCTACACTCCAAATGTTTTTTGGAGGCGGTAGTATGAAGCATCCAAAGCTCTGGGACAGCATTTCGACCATTCTGGTTCTGTTTGGGCTGGGCCTGTATGGCAGCTGCTGCTGGTATGGTGTCTGGGCGCTGGTATATGCTGCGCTTGGGTGCGTCATTTTGGGTGTGCTCATCTCTGTGCGCACCCAGCGCTGCCCGTTTTGTCACCGCTACCTCGGCATGATGTTTTTCTCCGGCAAAAAGACGTATTGCCCGCATTGCGGCAGCGACGTGCACGCGGACAGAAATGTTTGACAGCGCCGTCGTTTTCCGCTATGCTGGGTGCATCGATCATGCGAAAGTGGGGATACCATGAAACTTGGCCTGTGCCAGATGCCGGTCACGGCGTCCAAAACGGAGAATGATACGGTCATGCGCCGCTATGTGCACGATGCCGCTGCGGCCGGCTGTGATCTGGTCGTGCTGCCGGAGATGTGGTGCTGTCCGTACAGCAACGCGGCGTTTGCGGAATACGCCGAGCCGCAGGGCGGCGAGACGTGGCGTCTGCTGCGCGACACGGCGCGGGCGTGCGGTGTCTGGCTTGTCGCGGGCTCCGTGCCGGAGCGCGACGGGGACGCGATCTACAACACCTGCTACGTGTTTGACCCGCAGGGGACACAGCGGGCAAAGCACCGCAAGGTGCATCTGTTTGACATCGACGTGGCGGGCGGCCAGCGCTTTTTCGAATCCGACACACTCTCGCCCGGGCAGCAATACACGCTCGTGGACACGCCGTTCGGAAAACTCGGCGTGGCAATCTGCTTTGACGTGCGCTTTGCTGAGCTCTTTCGCATTCTGGCGCTCGAGGGCGCGCAGCTGATCGTGGTGCCGGCGGCGTTCAATATGACGACCGGACCGGCGCACTGGGAGCTGCTGTTTCGCGTGCGGGCGCTGGATAACCAGTGCTTTGTCGCGGGCTGCGCTCCGGCGCGGGACGAGACGGCGGGCTATGTTTCCTATGCGCACTCGCTCGTGTGCGACCCGTGGGGGCGCGTGCAGGCGCAGGCGGAGGCGGAACCAGAGCTGCTGATTTGCGACATTGACCTTTCGGAGACGGACGCCGTCCGTGCACAGCTCCCGGTCCTGCGCGCGCGGCGCACGGATTTGTATCAGCTGAAATATGAAAAAGACTCGTGAACTTCACGAGTCTTTTTTCGCAATGTCCGTGACGGTCAATTTCTGTCCATCCACGGTGAATTTCACCTCATAGCCGCCGAATTCCAGCCCGTAGACACGGCTGGCGTCCGCCTGATACCGCGGGCGCGGATCCTGCGCGAGCACGCCGATAAGCGCGTCGCGCTTCTCAACCGGGAAGCGGGCCAGCAGCTCCGGTGGGATCTCCACCGTCAGCGCCTGCATTTCCACCTGCCCGGTGAAGCCTTCCGTCGCCTCCGGGTGGCAGTCGGCGTAGGGAATGTAGGGCTTGATGTCGTAGATCGGCGTGCCGTCCATCAGGTCTGCTCCGGCGACGTGGAGCACCGGCCCGCGCGCGTCCGAAAATTCGATCCGTTCCAGATGTACGCACGACAGACCGATCGGGTTCGGTCGGAACGGCGAGCGCGTTGCGAACACGCCCATGCGCACGTTGCCGCCCAGGCGCGGCGGGCGCACGGTCGGCGACCAGTCGGCGCGCACGTTCTCGGAAAACTCCCAGATGAGCCAGATGTGCGAGAACGCTTCCAGCCCGCGCACGGCGTCGCGGCTGCGAAACTCCGGCTCGAACACGATCTCTGCCTGTAAACTCCCGACCACGCCGCTCTGGCGCGGGATGCCGAACTTCGTGGCAAAGTCACTGCGGATGTGGGCGATGGGCTTCATGCGTCCGCCTCCTCCGCCGTCTGGCACACGTGGCGCACACAGCACTGGTCACACATCGGCTTGCGCGCCGTGCATACGGCGCGGCCGTGCAGCACGAGCCGGTGGCAGAAGTCGGATGATTCCTCCGGCGGCAGGATCTTGCGCAGCGCGGTCTCAATCTTGACGGGGTCTTTCAGTCCGTCTACAAGCCCCATACGGTTCGAGAGCCGGATGCAGTGCGTGTCCACGACCACGGCGGGCTTGTGGTACACATCGCCGAGAATGAGATTGGCCGTCTTGCGGCCGACGCCGGGCAGGGAAGTGAGGGCCTCCATCGTGTCCGGCACGCGGCCGCCGTATTCCGCGACGAGCTTGCGCGCGCACAGGACGATGTCCCGCGCCTTCGCCCGGTAAAAGCCGCAGGAATGGACATAGGGCTCCACGTCCTCCGGTTCAGCGGCGGCAAATGCCTCAAGCGTCGGGAAGCGCGCATACAGCGCCGGCGTGACCTGATTGACGCGCTCGTCGGTGCATTGCGCGGCCAGCCGCACGGCAAACAGCAGTTCATAATCTTTCTGATATTGCAGGGAGCAGTCCGCGGGGTAGGCCTGTGCCAGACAGCGGAGGATCTCCTGCACTTGTTCCGGTGTGCGCATATTGTTCACCTCTCCGGCAGTGTAGCACATTTTGCGCCGCCTGCCAAGTGCGGCGAGTTGCCAAGGCGCGGAAAATGCGGTATAATATCGCCATTGCATCACAGGAGGCGCACTATGTACAGACCATTGGCGGATGAGATCCGGCCGACAACGCTCGACGATGTCGTCGGGCAAAAGCATATTCTGGGCCCGAACGGGATGCTCCGCCGCATCGTGGAGTCCGGGGAGATCCCGAACATGGTGTTTTACGGTCCGTCCGGCACCGGCAAGACCACGGTCGCGAGCATCATCGCGGCCAGCACGAACCGCACCCTGCGCCGCCTGAACGCCACGACCGCGAGCATTTCGGACATCCGCAATATCATCTCCGAGCTCGACACCATGCTCACGCCCGGCGGTGTGCTGCTGTATCTCGATGAGATCCAGTATTTTAATAAAAAGCAGCAGCAGTCACTGTTGGAGTTCATGGAGGACGGCCGCATCACGGTCATCGCCTCCACGACGGAAAACCCGTATTTCTATGTCTATAATGCGGTGCTCAGCCGCAGCACGGTGTTTGAGTTCAAGCAGGTGCCGGCCGCCGAGGTGGAAAAGGCCGTGCTGCGCGCGGTGTCCATTCTCAGTGCGCGGGAAAATGTCACGGCGGACATTGAGCCGGGCACGGCGGGGTATATCGCGTCCGTCTGCGGCGGCGATGTGCGCAAGGCGCTCAATGCGGTCGAGCTGCTCTTTTCGGCGGCGCCAAGAGAGGGGAATACCATCCGTCTCCTGCGCACCGATGCCGAGAACATCACGCAGCGCAGCGCCATGCACTATGACCGCGCGGGCGACGACCACTATGATGTTGTGTCCGCGCTCATGAAGTCGCTGCGCGGCTCGGATCCGGACGCGGCGCTGCATTATCTGGCGCGCCTGCTCGAGGCCGGCGACCTGATCGGTGCCTGCCGGCGCATCCTGTGCTCGGCGAGCGAGGACATCGGCCTTGCCTATCCGCAGGCGGCCATGATCGTGGGGGCGACGTCGATGTTCTGCACCATCTCCTCCACCGTGCGGCCCGCCGGAATGAGTTCGGGACAGTAGGCCAGCATCGGCACGCGTACGGAGGGTTCGTAGAAGTTGCGTTTGTCGATCAGTCCGTGTTCGCCCCACGTGAAGCCGTTGTCGCCCATATAGATCACCAGAGTCGATTCGTCCAGCCCTTCGGCCTGCAGAAAATCCAGCAGCCGCCCGATGGCGTCGTCCATGCTGGTCACCGTCTCGCAGTAATTGCGGAAGTCCTCCTCGTACGGCAGTGCGCCGTGATACTGGTAATCGACGCCGTGCCAGCTTTCCCGCTGGTTCTTTACCCAGTCGGGGAGCCGGCTCTCGCCGTACCAGCCCCGTCCTGCGAGCGGCCTGCCGTCCGCATCCTTGCCGGGCAGTCGGGGGATTCCGTACTCCGGCACGTTGAACGACGGCGGATAGACCGCTTTTTCGTCCTTGTACATCCCTTTGCGGGAGGGCGAAGGCTGAAACCCGGAGTGTACCGATTTGTAGGAGAGGTAGATGAAGAACGGACCCTCTTCGTTGTCGCGTACGAAGTCGATGGCGTGGTCGGTCAGTATGTCGGTGGAGTAAAGTTCCGGATCGAACTTTACGCGCTCGCCGTTGATGTTCAGTACCGTGTCGTAGTAGGTCCCCTGTCCGCGGAATCCCTCCCAATGGTCGAATCCGGGCTGGGGCATGTCGTCCTGATTGCCCATGTGCCATTTGCCGAAGAAGGCGGTGCGGTATCCGTTCTGCTGGAGGTACTGCGGGAAAAAGACCAGATCGTCGGGCTTCGGTGCCTGATTGTCCACGACGGTATGGGTGTGCGTAAACAGACCGGTGAGGATGGAGGCCCGGCTCGGCGAGGAGAGCGATGTGGTCACGAACGCATTTTTCAGGCAGGCGCCTTCGCGGGCCATGCGGTCGAGCGCCGGGGTCTGCAGCCACGGAACGGCTCCCGTGAACCCCATGAAGTCGTAGCGGTGGTCGTCGCTGAGGATGAAGGTGGGGTTGGGGGGTTTTTTTCCGTTGTGGG
>ERZ780094.802-NODE-802-length-11440-cov-3.921388_pt1 | contig 11440 bp, 10 predicted proteins | sample MGYA00511174_ERZ780094 | MGnify/ENA primary metagenome ERZ780094 (study PRJEB29588, sample SAMEA2148063) | human gut metagenome | biome: human gut; feature: human-associated habitat; material: faeces | place: Denmark | collected 2008/2010 ...
CCCCCGCGGGCGGGTTAAAAACGGCCGGGCCGGGCCCGTGCGCCTGCCACAGCGCCTTGCCGCGGATGGGATCGTGCTCCTCATATTCAAGCTTCGTCGCAAGTGCGTAGGCGCGCTTGTCCGCGCATACTTCTTCATACGACGGGCACTCGACATGGTCGAAGGCGCAGACTTCGGGCGTGCGCGTCACAAACGCCGTGCCGCGAATATCTGTCAAGGCATCTGCCTTTTCACCCTTGGAGAGCCGGCGCGCGATCTCGCGCGTGGCATATTCGCCCATGCCGTAAACGAGCAGGTCGGCCTGCGCGTCGAAAATGAGCGCGCGGCGGACCTTATCGTCCCAGTAGTCGTAGTGCGCAAAGCGGCGCAGGCTTGCCTCCAGTCCACCGACGACGATGGGAATATTGCCGAAGGCCTCGCGGCAGCGGTTGGCGTACACGATGGTCGGGCGGTCGGGGCGAAGACCCATGCGACTGCCGGGGGAGTAGAGGTCCTGCGTGCGACGCTTTTTTGCCGCCGTGTAGTGCGCGACCATCGAGTCAATGTTGCCGCCGCCGATCATCACGCCGTAGCGCGGGCGGCCCATCGCGCGGAAGGCGTCCGCGCTGTGCCAGTCCGGCTGGGCGAGCACGGCCACGCGGTAGCCCTCGGCCTCCAGAACACGCGCGATGATCGCTGTGCCGAAGCTCGGATGGTCGATATACGCGTCCGCCGTGACAACAAGGAAATCATAGTAGTACCAGCCGCGCTCGACCATCTCGTCCTTCGAAACCGGCAGAAAAGCCTTTTCCATCTTCTTTTTCTTCATTTTTCGATAACTTCCTGCAATCTCTTCCAGCAGGATTCCTCATCGTATTCAAAATTCTTCTCAAAAGTGACGCTTTCCGCATCCTCGCAGACGGGGTGGAAGCCCCACTTTTCCGCGCAGTGGAGGCCGACTGCATTGCCCTTCGGGATGCGGCCGGTCGAGAGAATGGAGCAGCCGCGCGAGCGCGCATAGGAGAGAGCCTGACCGACGAGCTTTTCGCCGAGGTCGCGCTTCTGCGCGTCCTCCTCGAGCCAGAATTCGCCGATCGTGCCCACGCCGTCGCGGCAGCTTTTCACGCTGACCGCGCCGATGATCTCCTCGCCGTGCATGACGTCGAAATGCCCCGCTTCGCCCGAAGCGCGGTAGTAAATGCCGCCCTCGAAGCCCTTCGGATCGTTGACCCACGGCTGCTTGCGGATGGTGGCGATGTCGTCGCCGAGGTGGGACGCGTCGTCGCGGAAGACGACATTAAAACTCCCGTTTTTGTATTCGAGCTTGGCGACGGCGGTGTTTTCCGCGTGGCCGGTCCTGTCGATTTCGTGCAGCGTCATGCCCTGAAGTGTGCCGACAATGATGCGCATCGCCATGCCGTGGGAAAAGACGGCGACCGTGCCGTTCGGGTGCGCCTCGGCGATCTCGGTGAGGACCTTGCGCATGCGGTCGCGGACCTCGGCAAAGCTCTCGCAGCCGTCGACGTGCCATTTCTGCGAATCGTTGCTGAAATAGGCGAGCTGTTCAGGGTCGATGCGCTCAAGCTCGGCCCAGGGTGTGTCCTCCCAATAGCCGACGTCGATCTCGCGCAGGGCGCGGACGGTGCGCAGCGGCAGGCCGTGCGTTTTATAGATGGCAAGCGCCGTAATCATCGTGCGGAAGCGGTCGCTTGAATAAACGGCGTCGAATTTTGTATCGGCAAAGCGCTTTGCGAGCGCGGCAATCTGATGGTAGCCGCGGTCGGTGATGGTGCTGTTGTACCAGCCATGCGCGCGGCGATAGCGGTTGCCTTCGGCCTCGGCGTGGCGGATGAGATAGATCGTGGTCATATGGTTCTCCTTCATGCTCATTTTTTCTCGTTTTCATTATAGGCCGAAAAGAGGCATTCAGCAAGGGCGATTTGCGGCAAAAATTGCCGCGTATGACGCAATCTTGCATGGACAGACTAAGCGCGTGAGCAAAGGAGTGATCGATATGTGTGATACCGCATTCTGGCGCGGTATGGCTGCCGGCATGGCCGCCGGCGCGATCATCGGCATGACCGTCGCAGAAAAGCGCAAAGCCATGAAGACCTGCGTGGGCCGCACCATGCAGCAGATGGGTACCGCCGTGGACGGTGCGCTGAGCGACTTAATGCACCGGTGAAATAGACGCGAGAGCGCAAAGAAAGGGCGGGAGCTTTTGTTCCCCCCTCACAGGGGTAACAAGTGATTCCTGGGATACCCCGGCAGGTCATCGTGTTTACGATGCCTGCCGGGGCTTCTCTGTGTCCTGGGTTTGTAGGGATTCCGGTGCTTCCAGTGCTTCTTCCACATCCTGCTGACCGCTGCCGACATAGCCAATGCCGTTGTAGTAGATCTCCACGGTCTGGGGAGCGTGTTTAGACCACTTTACCTCTTTCTCGTGAACCACGATCTTCTCAATAAACAGCCGCAGCAGCTCCGGCGTCAGCTCCGTGATATCCGTATACCGCTTCGCTTTGTCGAGGAAGCTGTCCGTCCCGTTCACGGTTTCACGCAGACGCTGGATCTCACTCTCTTTCTGTGGGATGCCGGCGGTGATACGGTTCTGTTCTTCCGTGTAGCTGCCGGAGAGCATCTGAAACTGCTCTGTTGTGATGCGGCCCAGCACACTGTCCTCATACAGCTTTTTGAAGATCGCGTCCAGTTCCGCTTTCCGTTTCCGCATGGCTGCCAGTTCCTTCTCCTGCCTGCGGATCTCCCGCTGAAGCTCGGTGGACTGCTTGCTGCCAATGTAGGCGGCGAACTTTTCCGGATGTTCCCGCGCCGCGCTCGTCACCCGGCGCAGGTCCTCCAGTACGATCTCGTCCAGAACACACTCCCGGATGTAGTGGCCCGTACAGGCTTCGCCATCCTTCTTGTAGGTGCGACAGGTAAAGTGATTGTAGCTGGCGGACATGGTATGCGCCCGGTGCAGCACCATGTTGGAGCCGCAGTCGGCGCAGAACACAAGGCCGGAATACTTGCTCTGTTCTTCCATCTTTGTCAGACGGCGCTTGTTCTTACGGACTCTCTGTACCACGTCCCAGACCTCCCGCGTAATGAGGGCGGGATGGGTGTTCTCAAAGACCAGGCATTCCTCTCTTGGATGTTCGACCCTTCGCTTGTCCTTGTAGGATCTGCTGCTGTGCTTCATGTTGACGGTGTTGCCCAGATAAATTTCGTTTTCCAGCAGGTTGGCAATGGCACTGTTTGACCAGTTATACGGATGTGCTGTATCCAGACAGGTGTGCGTGATACCGTACCTGGTGTAGGCGTACATGGTAGGCGTCAGGATCTGCTTTTTCTTGAGAATGCGGGCAATTTGGCTGGGGCCGCTGCCGCCGGCGCACATGGCAAAGATCCTACGGACAATGGCTGCCGCCTCCTCATCCACTATCAACTTCTTCGTGTCCGGGTCCTTTCGGTAGCCGTAAGGTGCTCTGGTCCCCAGCCGTTCGCCCCGTTCCGCCTTGGCCTTCAGAACCGCACGGATCTTCCGGCTGGTGTCTCGAATAAACCACTCGTTGAACAAATTTTTGAACGGCATGAGGTCGTTGCTCTCGTTGCTGTCGGTATCCACATTGTCATTGATGGCGATATAGCGGACGCCGAACATGGGGAAGCGTTCCTCAATGTACAGGCCGGTGTGAAGCTGATTTCTACCGAGTCGGCTGAGATCTTTGGTCACAATGATCCCGATCTCGCCGTTTTCCATGTCTGAGATCATCTGCTGGAACGCCGGTCTTTGGAAGTTTCCTCCCGAAAAACCGTCATCCACATAAAAGCATGGTCTGAGGAAATGGTGATCTTCCGCGAACTTCTGTAAAATGGCTTTTTGATTCTGGATCGAGTTCGAATCGCCCTCTATCCCATCGTCCTGGCTGAGACGGCAGTAAAGAGCGGTTTTCCTGATTTGGTTTGACTGATTCATACAGCCCTCCTTTTCTTTGTCAAACCGTTCAGAGCATTGCGACACCACAATACCCCGAACGGTTTGAATTGTCCAGCACTTTACGCACACAGCTTTCCCTGCTGAAAGTCCAGTTCTGCCAGGGCTTTCAGCTTGTCCTCCACGGTTTCACTGCCATGCCGGGAAAACACGGAGATGACTCGAATCTCCCGCCCGCAGGCTGTCCGCGTCCGCTCCACGGTGATATGATGATTGTCGATGGTAATATTGGCTTTTTGCTCCATAGGCTCTCCTTTTTCTATTGTTTACTGAGTTCGCCCACACGCCGCCTGTGGGGGCTTCTGCCGGAGGGGATGGGCAGGGACGCTGCCCGGTGCGGAAGAACGCCGCACAGGGCGGCACGGGGCGAACGGGCGGGTGTTTACTGCCCGTCCTTGTGGCTCAGATCATGATGGGCGTTTATGTGGTAGGCCTGTTCGAGAATGTGTTCCAGCAGGAAACGGATTCTGTCCGCCGCCTCCCGGTCCAGTTCCTTTGCGCGGGGATTCCGCAGAATCTGGCGGATATTGGAGTCGATCTTGTTGACTTCCTCGTGGAGCCGAAACCTGATCCGGCTAGGTCTTTCCACGATCTCGCTCTCTGCAATGAGCTTGCGGAAATAGGTGGTGACCGGCAGGCGGGTCAGTTCCCGATAGCGTTCCAGCCTTTGAAATTGTTCCTCTGTCATCCGGACAGAGATGCTTTTGCTGTTGTCCCGCAGTTTCCCTCTGGGAAGCGGCTTTTTGCGCTTACGGCGCATGGGTGAATCCCTCCTTCCTGACCTCGTATGCTGCCTGGGCAATGTCCTTCAGACAGTCGAGTGCTTGCTGGAGCCCCTCTGCCGTGCCATATCCGCTGTTGAAGGCACGAGCCACGGTGTTGATCTCCCGCCCCTTCTGATTGAGCAGGCAGAGAAAGTCCGACATGACGCCGTTCCGACTGATGATGGGACGATTGCCGGCGAGCTGCTCCATAAGCCATGCGTTGGCAGACAGCCCTGCCGCCCTGCTTCGTTCCATGAGCCGGCTGTATTCTTTGGCACTCATGCGGACGCAGGTCCGATGTGTCTGTTTGTTCATAAACCACCTCCAGACCGCTTCCGGCAATGTTGCCGAGAGCGGTTTTCTGTTTTTTCAGATACCCCCTCACTACCCCTCCCGAAAAAACAGCATGGTGAATAACAAAAAATCCAAAAATTTTGCAAAAAAAATTGAAATCCAGGGTGTGCAATAGACACCCTCGCCGTCCAATCAAGGGTGTCTTATTGACACCCAAAGCGAAAAAATCGGCAGACAGCCCCTTATAAAGTCTGTCTGCCGATGGTAACATACCACAAATCGAAGAAGGAGGCTCGGAACATGATGTATGCTGTTTTATCATTGGGGCTGGCGCTGCTGGGCGGGATCGTCCGTCTGGCACAGGTGCTACGGTTGTCTGCGCCGCTGCTGTACGGTGCACTGGTAATCACGGTATTCCGCCCGTGGTATCTGGCCCATACCGCTCTGGCGGACGGCATTTTCCTTGTGCTGGTGGGTCTTGCGGCGCTGTCATGGGTGGTGACGCTGATTCGAGCGGTGCGGGAGACGATCTGGTAAAGTAAGGGTTGGCAAGATTGCCAACCCTTACTTTCAGACAACCTTGTCAAAAAGTCTGACCGGGTTCGGTGAATTCACCGAACCCGGTTTTCAGCGTCTACCGCTTTTGACAATGTTGTCTGAAGCGCTTTAGAGCAGTCCACTGTGATCGGGTTCGGCCATATTGCCGAACCCGATTTTTACACTCACTTTCCGGCAATGCTGCCGAGAAGTTCCCGCCCGCAGGCGGCATGGGGGACTGGGGATTACCACAGCAAGCGCGTTTGTCATACAAATGCTATGCTTGCGTCAATGCCGCCTCCTATGGCGACGAGGCCCTCTGCACAGACCTGCATGCCCCCACTTGTCAAAGCGCCGGAATAAGCAGAAAAGACTTGAACCACCGCCCCACCAGAGTTAACATCACCACCAACAGGTTCTCGGAGGGAGGTGCCTGCGGTTGGTGGCAGCCTTACAATATGTTTGCTGAAAACATTTGAAGGAGGCTGATTTTGATGGAATATGGTTATGCGAGAGTTTCCACGAAAGAACAGAACGAACAACGGCAGATCATTGCACTGGAAGAGTTTGGACTGAATTTGAGGCAAATTTTCATAGACAAGCAGTCCGGCAAGAATTTTGAGCGTGCGAATTACCAACGGTTAACTCGCAGGTTGAAAGAGGGTGATACCCTTGTGGTCAAGAGCATTGACCGGCTGGGTCGGAATTACAACGAAATTCTGGAGCAATGGCGGATCATCACCAAGGAGAAGCGCGCAGCCATCGTGGTGCTGGATATGCCCCTGCTGGATACCCGGAAGAACCGGGATCTCACCGGGACCCTGATCGCCGACATCGTTTTGCAATTGCTCAGTTATGTGGCTCAGACGGAGCGGGAGTTCATCCGGCAGCGACAGGCGGAGGGCATCGCCGTGGCGAAAGCGCAGGGCGTGCGTTTTGGGCGTCCGCCACTGGTGCAGCCGAAGGAGTTTCCCGCCGTGCATCAGGCGTGGCTGAAAAAGGAGATCTCCGCACGGGAGGCCGCACGGAGATTAAGCGTTACCCACAAAACATTTCTCAGATGGGTACATAAACTGTAAAAAATGGTGAAGAAAGCACAGGTTTGTCACCACCGCCAAAAGCCGCAGTTTACTGCGGCTTTTATTATATCACAGGGCGATTCTATCCGCAACAGCTATGTGGGCACAACCTGTACTATAGACTCCAGCGCTTGTCCTGCCCTGTCTGGCTCGACCCTAAAACAGCTGTCGCCCTGTGGCGAAAAGAAACCTGCTCTCCGATAAAAGCTCAGCGGCTCTGTGTTCGGAACCGCTTTTATATAATCATTTTAGAGGAGGAATCTTATGAAACGAAGGATTTTGTCATCTTTGATGGCGCTTGTGCTGGTGTTCGGGCTTCTGCCCGTCAGCGCAATGGCGGCAAGCGTTGATGCAACGATTGTACGGACAAGTTTGGGCGATGCTGTTTTAGAGAAGGGAACACCCAGAAGTTCAAGCTATTTGCGTAATATAAATGTTGGTTCTATTGACAAAGTTACTAATGAACCGGGCCTTTGGCAGCGGTTGCCTCGCAATACATTAGTGGGGTATGGGACTGTGACCCCTGTAAATTATGCGGTGCCTAAAACGGGAAGTGTTGAGGTTTCTAATCCCGGCGTGATTGGCAACTGTTCTTTCTCTTTGGAATATTGGACTGGCGGTGGGTATACTAATGTGCCTTGCCTACAGTTCAATTACAAAGCGCTCGAGGTGGGTACGACTAAAGTTACGGTCACATACTATTATAACTATGGTCTTATTAACATTCCTGACGGAAGAACTTGGTACAAAGAAACTGCTACCTTTACTGTTACTGTCGGAGAACAGGTAAAACCCACCGGAAAACCTGTTGTCTCAAATTTCACAGACGAAATCTCGCTTAAGTGCATTGACGATTCGGCTCATGATGCATCGGCTGATTTTGATGACAGTTCTGTGACAGAAGGATACTCTTTCGGTGATATTATCAATAATGATGGGGCAAACGCCCTGTTCCCGATTGATGAATTTCCCTGGATGTGCGTAATGACCTTTAATACGCGGGCGTATCTTGACGCCTATAATTCTGTGTTGTCCAGCAATTATGGTACACATTATCTGGCTGAAAATCAGGACGCAGAGAAAACGTTTACTTTCTACAGCAGAGGAAACAAGAAGTGGTCGTATGACTCCAAGGCTCTCCCTGTTGTCATCGATATTACCCATGTTGAGCCTACCCCCAAACCCGACGTGCCCGATAAACCCAATGGCGATCAGATCATTGCGGATCTCGGCGATGCCGTTAAAGATGCTGTAAAGGTAGAGTGCGTCAACGAAATCGGCGCGCATCCCGCAGAAACGTATGATCTGACGGCAGGCGGCATTGGCAGTATCACCGAGCCCACCAAAAATTCTGACGACAAGTACACTGTTAACGTGACCATCGAGGCTGATGAATACGTCAAGCAGTATAGCACTGACACCGGGGTTTCCCATAATTTGAAGACTGGCGCGGCATCCAGCCAGACCATCACCCTCACCTACAACGCCACTGATGGTAAGTGGGAAGCCACCGGCACCGCTCCCTATGTCACTTTCGAGGTGGAGCATGAGGGAATCCCTGCAAAGCCTGACGTAGATACGATCTATAAAGATGAATATTTAGATCCTGATGGTCACCCCTATGTAGGCGAGGGCGGCTCTGAAAAGTTTGCAGTCATTCTGGAATGCAATAAGGTTACCAAGCACATCTATGGCTTCAACAGTCTGGGCCTTGTGGACGGTGGCTACACACTGGGCGATGTTGAACCTAATACGGGCGCAAATAAGACTGACTATCCGTACACCTGCACCATGACGGTGTACTACACCAAGTATATGGAGCAGGCCAATAAGGACATTCAGGAGAAGCATCCGGCAGATGGCGAACATGAGATTGTTGCCGGTACGGAGATGACCCGGGAAATCGTGTGGTATTATAACCGCACCAGCAAGTGGAGCGTACTGGCTGAGAACGATCGGGCTCCTATTGTGATTCCTGTTACCTGCGAAAAGGATCCCGATGTGGACAAGCTGGAAACTGCCGTTGAAAACGCTGAACTGTATGTGGATTGCGAAACCGTGGACAGCCATGGCCGGCAGGCAATTGCCCTCAACGGCTACAACAAGACCACCGTTACGACGAAACCCTATACGGTTGCGCGCACGGACAAAACCGCAACCGTGATCATCACGGACCAGCAGGCTTATGCGGATCAGTACAAGCCCGATGGAGCGGCCCATACCTATGACAGAGAGAACCCGAGCAACCACGATAGGTTCACCATGGAGTGGAAGAAGGGCGAGGGCGGCTGGAACTGGTACTTGAAGGGTGAGCCTGCCCTGATTATGACCAAGTGCACGCCGGTGCCTACTGAGGACGATGTGAAGAAGGCGCTGGACGGACTTGAAAAGGGCGTTCGGGTTACCTGCGTGACGGAGAAGAACAACCACGGTTCTGAAACGTATGCCGTCAAGCTGGGCCTGCCGGAGAACTGGAGACTGGGCGGAGAATTTGACTGGAATGGCCATATCGGCTATGAGGTGGAGGCGCCCACCAGCAGCTTTGTGAACCTGTTCAGCAGCGAACATGGTAAGCACACCGTGAAGGACGGTATGCCCAAGACGCTGCGCTGGGTCATTTACTGGGACGGCAGCAGCTGGAAAGCCGCCGCAAATGACAACCCCGCAGCAATCGAAGTGGAGCATGTGAACGCACCCGACACCTATCAGGTGACGGTTAAGAACAGCGCCGCCACGAATTCCGGCGCGGGTTTCTATGAAGCGGACAAAACCGTTACGATTCATGCCGGCAGCCGCAGCAACTACACCTTCATCGGCTGGACGACCAGGTCCGACGTGACATTTGCCGACGCTTCAAAGGCGGACACCACCTTTAAGATGCCTGCCAAGGCGGTGGAAGTGACTGCAAACTGGAAGTACACCGGCAGCGATTCCGATAACGACAAGGACGACGATTACACCCTGAAATATGTCACCAACGGCGGCAAGGTCATTTCCTCCGAGACCAAGTCCCGCAGCTGGGTCAAGGACTACGAGGATCTGCCTACCCCCACCCGCAGCGGCTACCGTTTCGAGGGCTGGTATTACGATACCCGTCTCACCGACAAGGTGACCGATGATGTGAAGGTCAACAAAACTGTGGTGACTCTGTACGCCCGCTGGTCTTCCTCCGAAACTCCCGGCATGCTGAACGATGAGGATCACTTTGCCTACGTTCAGGGCTACAGCGACGGCAATGTCCACCCCTACGGCCTGATTTCCCGTGCGGAGACCACCACCATCTTCTTCCGCCTGCTGACGGACGAGGTTCGGGACGACAATTTGTTGACCAGCAACACCTACACGGACGTGACCAATGACTACTGGGCCAACACGGCGATTTCCACCATGACGGGTCTGGGCATTGTGCAGGGCCGCAGCGCTACAACCTTCGATCCCAAGGCGCCTATCACCCGCGCTCAGTTCGCGGCCATCTGTGCCCGGTTCGATACCGGCGTCAGCAGCGGCAGCCGGACGTTCTCCGACATCAGCGGCCATTGGGCGGAGAAGTATATTGAGCGTGCCGCGGAGCTGGGCTGGATTCAGGGCTTTGCGGACGGCACCTTCCGCCCTGATACCTATATCACCCGGGCACAGGCCATGACCATGATCAACCGTGTTTTGAACCGGACGCCGGAAGATGAAGAGGATCTGCTGGAGGGCATGAAGGTGTGGCCCGACTGCAACCCCGGTGACTGGTTCTATCTGGCGGTGCAGGAAGCCACCAACTCCCATGACTACAAGGATCGGGGCGGCGAAGTCTGGACGAAGCTGACCCGGGATCCCGACTGGACGCGCTACGAGCACTGATATTTGACATAATTTTCAGAAATACACATATCGGTTGCTTCTTCTAAATAAAAGCACAAGCGGCGCACCAAATCTGGTGCGTCGCTTGTGCTTTTGCCTTGCTCTAAACGACTCTTTTAAATGTTGCTCTTATGCGGGGTTGCCTTATTCAGCCGGACGTTTTTTCACTTGTCATTTTAGAAGCTCATCGATCGCGCGGTAAAGCTCGGAGAGCGTCTCCTCGTCATTTTGCTGAATGGCGGCGGTGACGCAGGTCTCCATGTGGTTGCGCAAAATCTGGCGGCTGGTCGAGCGGATGGCGGACTCCACCGCGGCGAGCTGGATCAGCACCTCGGAGCAGTCACGGTCGTCCTTCACCATCTTTTTGATGGATTCGAGGTGCCCGATGGCGCGCGCAAGGCGGTTGCTGATCTTTTTCGTCTGCTCGGGGTCATGGACATGCCCGTGCATATGGGAGTGCCCGTGGCTGTGTTCGTGCTCGCTCATAACATTCTCCTTTAGAATTTCAGCTCGCCAATGCTCGCTTCCACGGCGCGGATATACGCGCCGTCGATGATCTGCTGGGCGACGGCCTCGAGATATGGCGTGAGGGGCATGTCGTTGTCCATCTCGGGCACCTTGCTGCGGAGCAGGTCGTAGATAGCCTGCGTGCCCTTGGCGCAGCGCTTGTCCTCATAGCAGTCGAGCGCCTGACCGTCGCAGATGAGCTCGGCGGCGAGGATATACTTGGCGAGGTGCATCGAGTCATAGGCCTTCTTGGCGGCGTTGTAGCCCATGTTGACATAGTCCTCCTGGTTGGCGCAGGTGGTCAGGTTGTCGACCACGGCGGGATGCGCAAGGATGCGCAGCTCGCCCTGAAGACCCGCGGAGGCGTACTGGATCATCATAAGGCCATTGTTGAAGTCGGGGTTCTTTTTGAGGGAAGCCCGCCGCCCCCCCCCCCACCC
>ERZ780094.808-NODE-808-length-11368-cov-3.497392_pt1 | contig 11368 bp, 7 predicted proteins | sample MGYA00511174_ERZ780094 | MGnify/ENA primary metagenome ERZ780094 (study PRJEB29588, sample SAMEA2148063) | human gut metagenome | biome: human gut; feature: human-associated habitat; material: faeces | place: Denmark | collected 2008/2010 ...
AGCACTGTTGGGAAAAAACGGTACGGGCAAGACCACCACTATCAATATCTTGAGCGGTTACCTGAAACCCCGTTCGGGAGAATGTCGCATCTTCGGACAGGAGATTCAGACAATGGCACCGGCTCTGCGTCGCAATATCGGACTGCTCATCGAAGGTCATGTGCAATATCAATTCATGACCATCACCGAGATAGAGAAATTCTACGCAGCTTTCTACCCCGGTCAATGGAAAAAGGAAGCGTACTATGAACTGATGAATAAGTTGAAAGTCGCTCCCGGACAACGTATCTCACGTATGTCATGCGGACAGCGCTCACAAGTTGCCCTCGGACTTATCCTTGCACAAAACCCGGAACTTCTAGTATTGGACGACTTCTCACTCGGACTCGATCCCGGTTATCGCCGCTTGTTTGTCGACTATCTCCGTGACTATGCCCGCTCGGAAGGGAAAACCGTCTTCCTGACCTCACATATCATTCAGGATATGGAACGACTCGTTGATGACTGTATTATCATGGACTACGGAAAGATACTGATTCAGAAACCAATCGTCGAATTACTGGAAAAAGGACGTCGCTACACTTTCACTATTCCCGAAGGTTATGAACTTCCTGCGTCTGATGATTTCTATCATCCTTCTGTCATGCGAAACCAGTTGGAGACTTTCTCCTTCCTGCAACCGGCAGAGACAGAAGCAAAACTGAAATCAATGTCAGTACCTTACACTAATTTTCATAGTGAACAGGTAAATTTGGAGGATGCATTTATCGGCCTGACAGGCAAATACTGATTAAATTAAGAATAAAAATTGGCTACTCGTAACCCACAAATCATAATTCATAAATCATAAATCCTCAAAAATGTACGCTATATTTTATAAAGAAGGGATAAAGACACGGTGGTATTTTCTGCTTGCCGTGCTCGCCACACTCGGTTTTACAGGCTATTGTATGCTTCGCATCAACCGAGTGGTAGAAATGAAAGGGGCTGCTCATGTATGGGAAGTCATGCTGCAACGCGATGTTATCTTCATTGATATGTTGCAATATATCCCCCTGATTGCCGGAATCCTGATGGCAATCGTGCAGTTTGTCCCCGAGATGCAACGCAAATGTTTGAAACTGACTCTCCATCTGCCTTATCCGGAACTAAAAATGACGGGCAATATGTTACTCTCCGGACTCATATTGATTCTTGTCTGTTTTGCTTCTAATTTCCTGTTGATGGAAGTATACCTGAACGGAATACTTGCCCATGAACTGAAGAACCACATATTGCTCACCGCTTTAACGTGGTATCTTGCCGGGATTTCCGGCTACCTGCTCGTCGCATGGATCTGCCTTGAACCGGCATGGAAACGTCGTATTCTGAATCTCATTATCGCTGTATTGTTACTACGGATCTTCTTTCTGTCGCCCACACCGGAAGCATACAACAAGTTCCTCCCTTATTTAGTGGTTTATACTTTGTTGACAGCTTCTTTCTCGTGGCTTTCTATCGTACGATTTAAGGCCGGAAAGCAGGACTAAACAATTAAAAATTAAAGATTAAAAATTAAAAGATTGAGAAATGAGACGTTTCAGTACCATACTATTATATGTAACCATCGCTTTCCTGCTTCTTTGGCAGTTGCCTTGGTGTTACAATTTCTTTGTCGTAAAGCCGGAGAAGACTCCCTTTACCCTATATAGTTTCGTCATTGGCGATTTCGCACAGATGGGACAGGAAGAGGGAAAGGGAAGCGTGCGTCGCGACTTGGCAGGAAACATTTATTCGGAAGCTGCTTTCGACAGCATCCTGCCTATGTTTTACTTCCGCCAGTTGATGTCTGACGAGCGTTTTCCGGATACCATTCAAGGAATCGCAGTGACTCCCAAAATGGTGCAGACGGAAAACTTCAACTTCCGCAGCGTTCCTTCGGATATCAATGCGCCTTCTATCGGACTTTACCCGCTAATGGAATCCATGTCAGGACGTGTGGATTTAAAAATGCCGGATGATGTATTCCGCATCACCTCCAAAGGGATCGAATTCATCGACATGGCTACCAACAGCGTGAAGGAAGATAAAAGCCTTCAGTTTACCGAAGCTATGACTAAGAAAGATTTTCGTTTCCCGGCAACGGAGATTGTAGGAAATCCGACGGTGAAAAAGGAGTATGACGAAGGTTACCTTCTATTGGATGCCGACCGCCGTTTGTTTCATCTGAAACAGGTGAAAGGGCGTCCGTATGTCCGTGCCATCACCTTGCCTGAAGGACTGACGTTAAAGCATCTGTATCTGACCGAGTTCAGAAACAAAAAGACGCTTGCTTTTATGACCGATGTCAACAACGCCTTCTATGTGTTGCAGAATCGGACGTATGAAATCGTAAAAACAGGAATCCCGGTATTCAATCCCGAAACGGATGCACTAACCATTATCGGTAATATGTTCGATTGGACGGTACGTGTGACTACTCCGACCTCTGATAATTATTACGCATTGAATGCCGACGATTATTCATTGATTAAAAAATTAGAGAACGCATCGTCTACTCATTCCATGCCCGGTATTACTTTCACATCTTATACTGATAAATATGTAATGCCACGTTTCGAATAGTATTCCCATATTGAATGTAACAGTTGTAAGGGACTATCAAAAGTCAATCTATTAAATATGACTTAGGGTAGTCCCTTACTGTTTTCTTCCCATGCGTGTATAGGAAACAAAAAGAATTACAATCTTTTCTTCTGTAAGTATGGGCTTTTTCCGGCAAGAAAGTTTATCTTTGCCGACTCATTCAAATATTCAGACCGCAATTGCTTCTGCATTATACACAAACAAATACGGTAAAACGAAAAAACTCAAATTAAAAACCGTATGAAAGTTTACAAAGCATTTGCTTTCCTAAGTATCTTCATCATATTGTTCTATAATTGTTCGCTCCCTACTGATGACGAAGAAAAAGGAGATTCAGAGGAAGAGGATACAGTTACCTCCGAACTTCCCTGGGAAGGAGAGATGGACAAATTCACCATCAATTCTAAAGAAGGAATCCATCTGAATGATCCATACGAAGACGCCGGAACAGCTTATGTCACCATTCCTTCCACCTCTGTAAAAAATACCCGTTGGGAATTTGGAGTTCACCTCACCTTTAATCCTTCCGCTAACAATTATGCACGATTTTATCTGACTTCTTCCTCAAACATTCTTTCCGAGAATTTAAACGGTTATTATATTCAGATAGGAGGAGCCAAAGATAATGTAACTCTTTATCGTCAAAACGGAGACCAATCTAAACTACTGGCTTCGGGAAGAGAGTTGATGAAAGGAGACTCTTCACCGAAACTATATATAAAAGTAGAACGTGACAATAATGGTTACTGGACTTTTTGGACACGACGTGAATCCGAGAATGAATACGTAAAAGAAAAACAAATAAAAGATACCGATATACAAACTTCCCGCTACTGCGGTATATACTGCATTTACACCAAAACCCGCTGTAAAGGATTTACATTTCATCACATACAGCTATCTAATAACGTAGAAACGGACACTACACCTGATGAAACACCCGATCATCCCGGAACAGACATTCCAGATAATCCGAACACCCCCGAATTACCGAAAGATGTGAGAGGTATGCTTCTTTTCAATGAAATCATGTATAATAATGCCACTGATGGTGCAGAATATATAGAAATCTACAATCCGACTGAACAGGCTATCATTTTACCGGTACTTTATCTATATAAGATGTATAAAGACGGGGCAATATACAATACTACCATCCTTCAAAATGAAAGTCCTTCTACTCCCCTAACCATTCCTGCCAAAGCATATCTTTGCTTCACGAAATACTTCAACAGAGTCGTTCAGAAACATAAAGTCGGTGGAGAAAATATAATAATTATACCGAACTTCCCGGCACTGAACAATAATGGCGGGTATCTGGCACTTTCAAGTAGTAAAGAGACTGCACCAGGACATACTTTTGACACTTGTTGTTTTAGAGATGAAATGCACACCATTGATAAAATAACCGGCGTTTCACTCGAAAAGAAATCCCCGGAGTTACCCTCTCTCAATAAGAATTGGCATTCATCAAAACATGCAACCGGAGGCACACCCGGAATAAAAAATATGTAAGAGTATGCATATCTATGATAAATTCCCTACATTTGTAGGCAAAGTAAACAAGTTCCGGATATTTATCCTCAAACGAATTTAAACAGCAGATATGAGTCCAGCCGTTATATCTATTACTATTGTGGCATACTTTATAATCCTGTTCACTATCTCTTATATAGCAGGACGCAAAGCCGACAATGAAGGATTCTTTGTAGGAAACCGTAAATCAGCCTGGTATATCGTTGCCTTTGCCATGATCGGTTCCACCATTTCCGGAGTCACTTTCGTTTCCGTTCCGGGTATGGTACAGGCAAGTAGCTTTTCTTACCTGCAAATGGTGCTGGGATTCATAGTAGGACAAATTATCATTGCGTTTGTACTCGTTCCTCTCTTTTATCGTATGAACCTGGTTTCCATATATGAATATCTGGAGAACAGGTTCGGAAGCTCTTCCTACAAGACGGGAGCCTGGTTCTTTTTTATTTCAAAGATGCTAGGGGCAGCCGTCCGACTCTTTCTCGTATGCCTGACATTGCAGTTTCTTATCTTCGAACCTTTCCATCTTCCTTTCCTGTTGAACGTAATTCTTACGGTATTTATCGTATGGCTTTACACTTTCCGCGGTGGAGTGAAATCATTGATATGGACGGATGTTCTAAAAACATTCTGCCTGGTAGTGTCGGTTGTACTTTGCATCTATTATATTGCTTCCAGCTTGCATCTGAATTTCAGTGGTTTGGTTAGTACGATTTCAGACAGTGACTTTTCCAAGACATTCTTTTTTGACGATGTTAATGACAAACGATATTTCTTCAAGCAATTCCTGGCAGGAGTATTCACCGTTATTGCCATGAACGGGCTCGACCAAGATATGATGCAGCGCAATCTTAGCTGCAAGAACTTCCGGGACTCACAGAAGAATATGATTACCAGTGGAATCTCACAGTTCTTTGTCATTCTGCTTTTTCTGATGCTAGGAGTACTGTTATATACGTTTACAGCACAGCAAGGCATTGGGAATCCGGAAAAAAGCGACGAGTTGTTTCCGATGATTGCTACCGGAAATTATTTTCCCGGCATAGTCGGAATATTATTCATTATCGGACTGATAGCCTCCGCCTATTCTGCAGCGGGTTCTGCCTTGACGGCACTGACCACTTCCTTTACTGTAGATATTTTACATGCACAGAAAAAAGGAGAGGCGGCACTTAGCCAAATACGCAAACATGTACATATCGGTATGGCAATTGTGATGGGGGCAGTCATTTTCGTATTCAATCTGCTGAACAACACGAGTGTGATTGATGCGATTTACACATTGGCCAGTTATACGTATGGCCCTATCTTAGGACTGTTCGCTTTTGGCATCTTCACCAAGAAACAAGTTTATGATAAATATATTCCGTTGGTAGCTATCGCTTCTCCTATTCTTTGCTATATCCTTCAAAGAAATTCGGAAGCATGGCTCAACGGTTACCAAATTAGTTACGAGTTGTTGATAATCAATGCCCTGTTCACATTCCTTGGACTTTGTTTGTTCATCAAAAGACAAGACAAAGAAACATCTTACACAACTCATACTACAAAACAAAAAGTAAAATAATGAAAACAACAATCAACTGTTTTCTTCCTTTCAGCCGGTTGGAAGAAACTGTGCAAACAGTTAAGGAGTTACGTGCATCGACGCTGGTAGACAAAATTTATTTATTGGCATCGCCAATTACCAATGTCTGTATTCCCGGATGCGAACTCATCTCTGTAGAAAAAATGCAGTCTACACAAGCAATGCGAGCTATTGCAGAACATTCTGATAAAACATATACCTTGCTCTATACCAAACACACTGCACTAAAAATAGGCATGTTCGCTCTTGAAAGAATGGTTCAAGTAATGGAAATGACCCAAGCTGGCATGGTATATGCAGACCATTACCAACAGATAGACGGTGTGCAAAAAACAGCTCCGGTCATTGATTACCAACCCGGTAGCCTGCGTGACGACTTCAATTTCGGCTCGGTTTTACTGTTCAATGCCAACGCATTCAAGGAAGTTATAGAAAATACGGAAGAGGAATATCAATATGCAGGCTTGTATGATTTGAGACTCAAAATATCCCAAAAGAGCAAACTGGTACATATCAACGAATATCTATATACCGAAGTAGAAAGTGACAAGCGGAAAAGCGGTGAGAAGCAGTTCGATTATGTAGACCCTAAAAACCGTCAGGTACAGATCGAAATGGAACAGGCATGCACCAACCATTTGAAGGAAATTGGCGGATATCTTTATCCTATCTTCCGTCCTGTAGACTTTTCTTCCCACACTTTTGAGTATGAAGCTTCTGTCATTATACCCGTACGCAACCGTATTCGTACAGTCAAAGATGCCGTACGCTCGGCACTGAACCAGCAAACGACCTTTCCGTTCAATGTCATTGTCATCGACAATCATTCGACAGACGGGACCAGTGAAGTTCTCCGTGAACTTAGTTCGGACAAGCGCCTGATTCACGTCATTCCCGAAAGAAATGACCTCGGTATAGGCGGATGTTGGAACATAGGTATCCATCACGAGAAATGTGGAAAGTTTGCCGTCCAACTTGATAGCGATGACGTGTATAAAGACGAACATAGCCTGCAAATCATCATTGATACTTTCTATAAACAGAAATGTGCAATGGTAATCGGCACTTATATGATGACTAACTTTGATATGCAGGAAATTGCCCCCGGCATCATCGATCATAAGGAATGGACACCCGACAACGGACGAAATAATGCATTACGTATCAACGGTCTGGGAGCTCCCCGTGCATTCTACACGCCCATTCTTCGGGAAATCAAAGTCCCGAACACAAGCTATGGAGAAGATTATGCCCTTGGATTGAAAATTTCACACGATTATCAGATAGGCAGAATATACGACGTGATTTACCTTTGCCGCCGTTGGGAAGGCAACTCGGATGCTGCACTGCCTGTTGAGAAAATCAACCAGAATAATCTATATAAAGACCGACTTCGTACGTGGGAATTGGAACAGCGCATCCTGCAACAAGAAACGACATTAGAGAAAATTCAGCAAAGTATCGAACGGTTATTCCAAAAGCAAACTCTTTCTTGGGAACTAGCCAAAGAGAATTACCAGGCATTGAAACAGTATCGGTCACGAACAAAAGAAATATCCAAATGGTTTGGTAAGCAATATTTAGATGCGAACCTATTCCTTAATCCGAAACGTATTCTTTCGACTACCGCACAGACAGATACTGCCTCCATTCACTCACGGCCTTGCTTCCTCTGCCAAACAAACCGACCGCAGGAACAAGAATTCATCAGTTATAGGAATTATCAGATACTGGTTAATCCCTATCCCATATTTAAACACCACTTTACAATTGTAGATAAGGAACACAAGTCGCAATCCATAGCCGGGCGTTTTAAAGATATGATAGAATTCACCGACATAATGAGAGAATACTTCCTTTTGTATAATGGACCGGAATGTGGAGCTTCCGCTCCCGATCATGCCCATTTTCAAGCTTGCAGTAAAGAGGAAAGTATGCAGGGATCATATTACGATCACATAGATTTAATAGATAACGACAAGGTGCGAATTAGTTATGAAGATTTCCCGTACAGTTTCATCAGGATTCAGGCGAAAAATAAGAAAACAATGTCGAAAACCTTTCATCTGATTTACGACATCTTAGCTGCCAATAATAACGGAAAAGAACCAATGATGAATATTCTTGCCTGGTATGGTTTGGAAATCACCAAAGAGCATTTTGGAAAGAACTACGACGATCAATTTGAGTCAGTGGCCGAACACCCTTACAATTGTATTATCTTCTTACGCAGCAAACATCGTCCCGACTGCTATTACGCAAAAGGAGACGAACAAATTCTCATCAGTCCTGCTATAGCTGAAATGAACGGCATATTCCCTATAGTACGTGAAGAGGATATGAAGAAACTGACTCCTGAAAAAGTATATGATATCTATCGGGAAGTATCTATATCCAAAGAAAAACTGCAAAAAATACTAGAACGTATTAAAGCTGTATTATGACTCAACCTCAAATAACAGTCGGTATCCTTTCCGGGAAAGAGATTGAATTCTCTTTCCCGGTGAAATTTAGTTCTTCTGTCGGAACGAAAATTTCCGGAACACAGAAAGTTATTTATCAGAATGGAAAGATTCATTGGCAAGGGAAAGAATATAATGAATTATCTTTCACTTCCCAACAAAATGCACATGCTTTCTTTGAACTGAAAGATGTGACTATCGGAATCAACTTCCATTGGGAACGCAAAGAAGTCCAGAAATTCAAAGGGGAATTAAAGATTATCATCGAAGGAGAACAACTAACCGCCATCAATGTGATTTCCATTGAAGAATATCTTACCAGTGTAATTTCATCAGAGATGAGCGCAACAGCTTCTTTAGAACTACTAAAGGCTCACGCCGTCATCTCCCGAAGCTGGTTACTCGAAAAAAATAAAGAATTAAGAATGAAGAATGAAGAATTTAAAAGAACTTTGCAAAAAGACAGCGCAGCCAATTCTTCATTCTTCATTCCTAATTCTTCATTTATTAAGTGGTATGACCATGAAGCACATAGAAATTTCGATGTATGTGCCGATGATCATTGCCAGCGTTATCAGGGAATTACACGAGCCTCAACACCACAAGCCATCGAAGCAGTCTCCGCCACGCGGGGGGAAGTACTGATGTATAAAGGAGCAATTTGTGATGCCCGTTTCTCTAAATGTTGTGGCGGAGCTTTTGAAGAGTTCCAAAATTGTTGGGAAAACGTAAAGCATCCTTATCTAATCAGACAACGGGATAGCAAGACTGAAAAACAACTTCCCGATTTGACCATAGAGGCGGAAGCTGATAAATGGATACGTACCTCACCTGTTGCTTTTTGTAATACGCAGGATAAGAAAATTCTAAGCCAAGTACTAAACAACTACGATCAAGAAACAGCAGACTTCTATCGTTGGAAAGTCAGTTATACCCAACAAGAACTTTCAACACTGATTCATCAACGTTCGGGAATTGACTTCGGACAAATTCTGGATTTAATTCCTATAGAACGTGGAACGTCGGGACGTCTTGTCCGATTGAAAATTGTAGGAACCTTGCGAACGCTTATTATCGGGAAAGAACTGGAAATACGCCGTACCTTATCTACTTCCCATCTGTATAGTTCCGCCTTCGTAGTAGACAAGGAATATGAGGAAAAAGGACATAAAGAGGATAAAATCCCTTCACGATTCATCCTTACCGGAGCCGGATGGGGGCATGGAGTAGGACTTTGCCAGATTGGTGCTGCCGTAATGGGAGAGCAAGGTTACAAATATGAAGAAATACTGTCTCACTATTACCCCGGCAGTACGCTCGAGAAACAATATCAATAAAAAAGAATAATACCATGACAACCCCCACTATAAAAAGAAATCCCTGGAGCTGGATACCTACCCTCTACTTCGCAGAAGGGCTGCCATACGTAGCGGTAATGACGATTGCTGTTATCATGTACAAGCGTTTGGGATTATCCAATACGGAAATAGCTTTATACACTTCCTGGCTCTATCTTCCCTGGACTATCAAACCTCTATGGAGTCCATTCGTCGATCTGGTGAAAACAAAACGGGCTTGGATTATTGCCATGCAAGGTTTCATCGCCGCCGGATTTGCAGGGATAGCCTTCTTTATCCCAACTGCACATTATGTACAGTTGACTCTTGCTTTTTTCTGGTTGCTAGCCTTCAGCTCCGCTACACATGACATCGCTGCAGATGGTTTCTATATGCTCGGACTCAATAATAAGGAACAATCTTTCTTTGTCGGTATCCGGAATACCTTCTATCGGCTTGCCAACATATTCGGGCAGGGAATTCTTGTCATGCTGGCAGGATGGTTGGAAACATCACAAAACAATATTCCCTTGGCATGGAGTATTACATTCTACCTTCTTGCAGGATTGTTTCTTGCTCTTACTATCTATCATCGTCTGATTCTCCCCCATCCTGATTTGGACATTAAACGTCCCGGACTCACACCGGGTAAATTGTTGGGAGATTTTCTTCTGACCTTTGTCACCTTCTTCAAGAAAAAGAACCTGGGTCTCATGTTCTTTTTCCTTCTCACTTACCGGTTGGGAGAATCACAGTTAGCCAAAATAGCTTCTCCTTTCCTGCTCGATGCTACCGATAAAGGTGGGCTAGCTTTATCTACCGCAACTGTCGGAATGATCTATGGAACTATAGGCGTCATAGCTTTATTAGTTGGCGGAATCATCAGTGGTTTCCTCGTTTCCCGCGACGGATTCAGAAAATGGATATTACCTATGGCGTTAGCTATCAACCTTCCTGATCTATTATATGTATGGATGGCTGCCGCCACTCCGGATAATCCTATATTTATAGCCATTTGCGTAGCTATCGAACAACTGGGCTATGGTTTCGGCTTTACCGCTTATATGCTATATCTGATTTATATTGCGGAAGGCGAACACAAAACGGCGCACTATGCTATCGGAACCGGGTTTATGGCACTTGGTATGATGCTTCCGGGGATGCCTGCAGGATGGATACAGGAGCATCTCGGATACACAAACTTCTTTATCTGGGTTTGTATTTGTACCCTGCCCGGTATCGTCGCCTCATTAATGATTCGCAACCGACTGGAGGATTCTTTCGGAAAGAAACAATAAAAAGCTCAAAGATATGATACTCATTGCAGATAGTGGTTCTACAAAAACCGACTGGTGCATCGTTTTCAACGGCACCCCAATCAAACGAATGGGAACGAAGGGAATTAATCCCTTCTTCCAATCAGAAGAAGAAATTCAACAAGAGCTGACACATTCCCTTCTACCACAACTACCGGAAGGAACGATCAACTCCGTCTTTTTTTATGGTGCAGGATGCACTCCCGAAAAAGCTCCCGTCCTCCGGCGGGCTATTGCCGACAGCCTGCCCGTCATCGGGAACATCAAAGCCTACTCGGATATGCTTGCCGCTGCCCGCGGACTATGCGGACATGAAGCAGGGATTGCCTGCATCCTCGGCACAGGTTCCAATTCCTGTTTCTACAACGGTAAAGAGATTGTCAACAACATCTCCCCTCTTGGATTCATCCTGGGAGATGAAGGAAGCGGCGCAGTCTTAGGAAAACTACTGGTAGGCGATGTACTGAAAAACCAGCTTCCACCCGCCATCAAAGAAGCTTTCTTAAA
>ERZ780094.817-NODE-817-length-11294-cov-2.640715_pt1 | contig 11294 bp, 8 predicted proteins | sample MGYA00511174_ERZ780094 | MGnify/ENA primary metagenome ERZ780094 (study PRJEB29588, sample SAMEA2148063) | human gut metagenome | biome: human gut; feature: human-associated habitat; material: faeces | place: Denmark | collected 2008/2010 ...
AAATCACCGAAAAATCCGGCGAACATTCGGGAGCCGCTCGTCACGTATTCGCCCGATACGGGAGTTCCGGCCTGCGAGAACGTCTCGCCGTCGGCGCTGTATTCGATCGACACCGAGGGCACGGAGCCGTATCCCAGACAGAGTCCGGTCACCAGTTGCGGCTCTTTCATGTCGATATTGAGCACGTTGCCGTACTGTTCCGGAAAATCGACCGACGTCGAAGTGCTGCCGTCGAACAGATTGGCGTAATTGCCGCAGTCGGCCGTCCACGCGCTGCGGCCCGTGGCGGTGAAGCCGACCATGTCGTCGGTGGATTCGATGGCGCGGATGAGGTTGATCTCGGTCGCTACGGCCACATAGACCGCTCCCATGACTTCGCTGGCGTCGATGCCCTCGGCCTTGATGCGCAGCGGCGCCAAGTAGTTGCGTTCGGTCAGCAGCGAGAGGTTGCCCGTGAGCGTCACCTTGACCGAGTCGGCCGATGCCGTCGCGTTTTCAGGCACGGTCAGCGTCGTGTTTTCGAGCGTCAGGTACTCGGCGGGCAGCGCCGCATACGAGGTCTTGTGCTCGGCATTGTAGCTCTCGACCAGCGAAGCGTCGTAGACGAAGGTCGCCTTGACGCCCGCATGGCGCGTGGTGTTGCAGCGGACGGGGAATTCGGTGAAGAATTCGCCGGTCGAGCCGGTGGGCTTGTGTACGACCCGGATCGTGTAGAGGTTTTCCGTGCCGGTCTGGACGTAAACCAGTCCCGGAGTGCCGTCGATGGTCTTGTCGAAGTCTTCGAACTCCTGACACGCCGTGAGCGACGAGAACGCCGCTGCGGCCGCGAGTATGTATTTCGTGATATTTTTCATGGTTCAGGTTCTGTTTCAGGTTATTTCGTTACGGCAGGGTTCTGCAGCTGAATCGCGCGGCGCAGGTGGCCGTAGGGTATCTCCTTGTCGGCGCCCGAATCGGAAGTGTGGTAGTCGCGCAGGCAGAAGAATGCGCCGAAACCGCCCTTGAAATGGCCTTCCGGGGCCTTGGCCGCCGCCTGCGCCTCCATGCCGCCGCCGGTCTGCCAATAGGCGCCGATGTTCTCCGTGAATACCTGCTTCTCATAGGGGAACGTCGAGGTGAAGGAGACGCTGCTGCTGCCGTAGTTCTGTTTCACATAGTAGTCGAGGTAAGGCTCCGTCTCTGCGGGCGGGGTGTGTCCGTCCACGATCAGCAGTTTTTCGGGGTTGGGCGACATCGGGCCGATGAACTGGCCGAGATACTGCACGAACAGGGTCATGCGATCGCCGTAGATTCCGTAGTTGCGTTCGTCCGAGGATTCCGGCTCGTAGTCGAGATCCAACCCGTCGATGCCGTACTCCCATACGTCTTTGAGCAGGTGGTTGCCGTAGAGCACGCACCAGTCGGGATAAACGCCGTCGGGGTCGATCGTGGTCGTCTGATTGACCATGTCTTCGTACGTGAGTCCGAAGTTGGCGAAGTTGTCGTTCTCCATGATTCGGATGATCGTGGGCATCACCAGCCGGGTGCCCTTCTTGTTGCGCATCTCCCACATCTCCTTGTAGGCCAGCGGATTCTTGACCGGATCGGGGTAGCCGCCCCAGAGCGAGCAGATGTCCACGCTGTCGGGAAGCCCCGCGAAGCGGTAAGCCATCGAGTAGCTCTGGTCGTAGTCCGAGAACCATACGAAGCAGAGCGAGCGTTCCTTGAAGGTATCCTTGTAGGCGCGCAGGTTGGCGTAATATTCTTCCGAGTATTTGTAAGCCGGCTGCAGGTTCAGCGGCTCGGCGTCCGTGTCGCATGCCGTAAATCCGGCGCATACCGCAAATATGACGGCAAGGGTCGTTATTGTCTTTTTCATGGTTGTTCAGGTTTTCGGTTTATAATCTTGGGTTCTTGTCCCACCATACGCTCGTGCCGCCGTTGTCGCCCGTGGGGTTCGACGATTCGCTGTTGAGTGTGTGCGTGGCCGTTGCGACGGCTTCGGCGTTGGTGCTGTACTCCGTCGAGGGGTAGTTCAGGCGGCGGATCTGCTTGGAGGTGCTGATCTTGCCGCCACTGTTGTTGACGAGGACCGGCAGGATGCGCGGATAACCCGTGCGGCGGAACTCCGACCAAGCTTCCTGCCCTTCGGGGAACATGGCCAGATACTTCTGGGTGATGATCTGTTCGAGATGGGTCTCGAAGTTGCTGCCCGCTTTCCAGCAGATGGGAATCGAGGCGAGCGGGCTTTGATTCGAGTTGCCGCCGGTGACCATGTCGGTATAACTGCCGGGCGTCAGCTCCTTGTCGGCGATGTAGTCTTCGGCTCCGCTGGCGCCGAGCGTCGAGAACGAAGTGCGGATACCTTCGGCGTAATAGGTTGCCGCGTCCGACTCGGAACCCCAGCGCAACTCGTATTCGGCACGCAGGAACCATGCTTCGGCGGGCGTCATCCACATAATGTTGTCGTTGTTGGTGCAGTTTACGCGCGAAAGGTCTTCCGAATCGGCATAGGACGAAGTCGGCGTGATGCCGGTGCGTACGCCGTGGTACTCGCCCTTGGCCGTCGCCACGAAGTACTTGCCGCGGCGCGGGTCCTGATAGCCGTTCATGTAGGCTTCGATCGTGGCGCCGATGCGCGAGTCGTCGAAATTGTACTGGATCATGTAAAGCGGGTATTCCCACGAACCGGTGGCGGGTTTGTGCAGCTCCGCGAGGTCGGCGGCGCCGGTCATCAGGCCGACCGGATTGCCGATGGCGGCTGCGGCCTGCTCTTGGGCCAGCGCCGCGTCGGCATAGACCACGCGCATGGCCAGACGCAGGCGCAGCGTATTGGCGAATTTGATCCAGCCGCTCACGTTGCCCGAAAAGACGTTGTCGTAAGCCTCCAGCAGTTTGGTGCCGGGTTGTGCCTCGTAAAACGCGGTCAGCGTCGTGATGGCGGCGTCCAGCTCCTCGAAGAAGCGTTTGTAAACCGCCTGCTGCGGATCGTAGGCCTTGTTGATGTCCCCGCTGCTGATGTTGAGGTAGGGGATGGGACCGTAGGTATCGGTTACGCGGTGCATCGCGGCGACCTTCACGATGTCGGCGAGGGCGACCACTTCGGGGAATTCGCCGCGCTGGGGATCGAGCTGGTTCCATGCGCTGATGACGCGGGTGTAGGCGTCGTTGAACATGGCGTTGTACCAGTCCTTGCCCGTGACGTTGTAGAGGTTGTTGCCCGTGAAGCTGGTGTTGATGACTCCGGTGTAGCCGGCGAAGATGTTGCCCGCGAGGTCCTCGATGACTTGATAGTTGGCGCTGCCGTACTCCTTGTCGCCGACCAGCTGGAAGGAGGGGATGACGTTCTTGGTCATCTGCGCGAAGGCCGAACCCGTCGAGAGGTTGTCCCACGACAGCATCTCGTCGGTCGCTTGGTCGGGGTTGGTGTTTTTATTCAGAAAATCGCCCGTGCAGGCCGCGGTCGCCATAAGACCGGCCAGCGTCAGGAGTTTTATGCCGTTAGCTTTTTTCATAAGACTGTAATGTTGAAGTTAGAAGGTCACTTTTACCGAGAATCCGAGGTTGCGCGTACTCGGCTGCATGAAGTAGTCGATGCCGGAGGAGAAGGTGCCCGTACCGGCGACCGTTTCGGGATCGAACGGCGCTTTGCAGTAGAGCATCCAGAGGTTGCGGCCGATGAACGAGACGTTGAGTCCCTTGATCCACTTGCACCACTTCTGGACGGGGATGTCGTAGCCGAGGGTCAGCTCGCCCAGCCGGACGTTGGTCATCGAGTAGACATAGCAGGCGCCGATGGCGTCGGCACCGTTGCCGCCGATGGTCTGGTAGTAGTTTTCGGCCGGAATGCGCTGGCCGTTTACGAGCGCGCCGCCGTTCAGACGGTCCGTGGCCGTGCGTTCCGAGACGCCGAAGTAGTCCATCGCGGCCTGCGTGAGCGATACGCCTACGCCGCCTACGCGGGCGTTGAACATGAAGCCCAGCGAGAGACCTTTCCAGTTGAATTCGTTGCGCCACGAAAGCGTGTAGCTCGGATTGCTGTTGCCGGCGTATATCCATGTGTCCTTGGCCGGGGCGACGTTGCTGCCGGTGGGCGATACCCAGATTGCGCCGTGCTCGTCGGTCTTGAGCGTATTGACGTAGATGTCGCCGATCTGGCCGCCTTCGCGCAGCACCATCTTGACGCCCGTCGTACCGCCCATGACCATCGAATCCTGCGAAATCACCGTGCCGTTCGACAGTTTGTAGGAGTCGAGCATGTCGACCACCTTGTTGCGGTTGCGCGAGTAGACGAGGTTCGAAGACCACTTCACGGGACCGAGGTTCTGGTTCAGCTCGGCCGACACCTCGACGCCCTTGTTGTCCACGCGGCCGGCGTTGACGTAGAGGCTGCTGTAGGTCGATGTCGATGAGATGTCGGGGTTGAAAACCTGATTGTAGGTGCGCGAACTGTAGTAGGTTGCGTTGAGTATGAGCTTGTTGCCCCACAGACGGACGTCGGCGCCGACCTCCCACGATTTGGTGCGTTCGGGTTTGAAGTCGTCCGAGGTGAGGTAGGTCGATGTCTGCGGCGTGCCGTCCGATACGGGGTAGGTCGGAATGGTGATCCAGCGCATCGGGGCGTTGCCCACTTCGGCGTACGATGCGCGGATCTTGGCGAACGACAGTACGCGCGAATCGACCTTGAAGATGTCGGTCAGCACGGCCGAAAGACCTACCGACGGGTAGAACATCGACGTCTTGGAGGTATTGGCCAGCGCCGTCACCCAGTCGTTGCGCGCCGTCACGTCGAGGAATACCATATTCTTATAACCCAGCTGCAGTGTGGCGAAAAGCGACTGCGTCTGGTCGTTGATGGTCTCCTTCGCCTGACTCTTGTTGGTGGTCATGTTGGCCAGCGTGAAGAGGTTGGGCACGCCCGTCAGGTCGCCGCCGAGCAGTATCGCGCGGTGCTTGTAGTCCTCGATCGAGGCGCCGAGGGTGGCGTTGAGCGAGAACGCTCCGTCGGCGAAGGTTTTGTGGAAGTTGGCCAGCACGTCGGCGTAACGCTGCGAGGTGATGTAGGTGTTGTTGTAATAGCGGCCCTTGTCGCCGGCGAAGAGTCCCAGCGTCGAAGCGTAGTTCTTCTGCTCGGCCGTGATGTGCGTGTAGTCGATGCGGGCGCGTCCCGTGATGTCGAGCCAGTCGGTCACGTCGTATTTGAGCGAGGCGCCGAACAGGAAACGGTCCTTGCCCGTGTTGAACATGTTGCGGTTGGTGATCCAGTAGGGGTTCTGCATCTGCAGGCTCTGCGATCCCCACGGCCAGTACTGCACCGGGAAGTTGCGCGAAGCGTTGTAACGCTCGTAAACGGCGTATTTGCGGATGTCGTCGCTCGGCGACATGAGGTAAACCGGGATCATCGGGTTGTAGTACTGGCCCGACGAGAGCATGTTCTGCTCATTGACGTTCATGTACATGCCCAGCACGCTCAGGTGCATGCGCTCGTCGAGGAACGACGAGCTGTGGTTGGCCGTGAAGTTGTAACGGTTGTATTCGTTGTTCGGAATGATGCCCTCGGCCGTCACCACGCCCGCCGAAACATAGGTCTGGCTCTTCTTGCCGCCGAAGGAGAGTCCCACCGAGTTCGAAGTATTGTATCCCGTCTGGTAGAAGTCGGTCGGCGTCCACGACTGCTTGGTGACGAGTTTCGAACCCCACGATGCGTAATAGCCGTCCTTGGCTCCGTAGGTGTTCTGGAAGGCCGGGGTTAGGAACGGCGACATGAAGGTCGTGTTGTTGCTGTAATTGACCGAGACGCCCTCTTCTCCGCTGCGTGTGGTGAGCATCAGCACGCCGTTGGCAGCCTGCGAACCGTAAAGCGCGGCGGCCGAAGGGCCGGTCAGCGCGGCCATCGACGCGATGTCGTCGAGGTTGAAGTTGGAGATGCCGTCGCCCGTGAGGTTGTTCTCGCGCATGATGGTGAACTCGTCGCCGGGGTTGGTCAGCGAGAGCGACGGCAGCGGAATGCCGTCGAGTACGTAAAGGGCGTTGTTGCTGCCGGCGATGGATTTCGAACCGCGCATCACGACCTTCGACGAACCGCCGACACCCGACGACGAGGCGTTGATATTCAGACCGGCCACCTTGCCGTTGAGCGAATTGACGAAATTGACGTCTTTCACGGCCACGATGTCCTCGGCGTTGATCTGCTGGGCATTATACGAGAGCGCCTTCTCCGAGCGCTTGATGCCGAGGGCCGTCACGACGACCGATTCGATCTCCGATGCGGCCTCGCGCAGCGTAATGTCGAACGAAGTGCGGTTGCCGACGGCAACCGCCTGCGGCTCATAGCCCAGATAGCTCACTTCGAGCCATGCCGTCGAAGGTGCGGGCACCGAAAGGGTGAAACGGCCGTCGGCGTCGGTCGTCGTACCGGTCGAGGTGTCGCGGACGATGATCGTGGCGCCGATGACCGGCTGGCCGCTCCCGTCGCGGACATAACCTGCGACGGCCGCAGGCTGCTCGGCTTTCTTTACGGAGAGGATGATGCTCAGCGAACGGATGTCGTAGGTCAGGTCCGCACCCGCCACCATCCGGTTCAGGGCTTCCGTAAGCGGCACCGCCGTAACATCGAGGCTTGTGATACGGTCGGTCTTGACATCCGAACCCGTAACGAACAGATATTTGGTCTGCCGTTCGATCTCGGACATGATCTGTGACATCGGGACACGGTCCATCCGGATCGTAACTTGGGGCAGGCTGCGGTTCTGGGCCGCCGCCCGCGGAGACCAGATAGCGCAAAGACCAAGCATGAATAAAAAAGTAAATGACCTTTTCGCTTGTCTGATAAATGTTTTATTCATAAATTTGTACTTTAGGTTTGAGTAGGAAGTTTGCTTGACCTCCGGCCTGTGCGATGTGCTACCATCCGCACGGGCCATTTTTTGAGGGTCCGACAATCATAATATCTGATTTCTCATAAACTTGGGTTACTTCATAGGCCGGTCGTTTTAAGGTTGGACTGAGTTTATCGAATGGTTATCGTATTGTTCTGTTCGTCTTTCTCGTACTCGAAATCGGCAAACCGCTGCAGCACCTGAAGCGCATTGTCGATACCTACCGACTGCCGTATCTTACCCTGTCCGATACGGATCGACGGTTCGCGCTCGATACGGATTGTGACGCCGAAGGTCTTTTCGAAGCGGTGCATCAGCTCGGAGAACGACTGATCGGTCAGGCTGATGATTCCGTTCGTCCACAAATATTCCTCATCGTTGTCGATCTGCGCGAGACAGAGATGCTTCCCTTCGAGCGTCACCATCTCGTCGGGTTCCAGCACCAGTCGTTCGCCGGGGACGAGCCGGCTGGAAACGGCGACGCGGCCTTCGAACAGAGCCGTCGAGAAGAGCCCGTTCTCCTCCTCGGCCACGACATTGAATTTCGTGCCCAGCACCTCGACGTCGCAGGCGTATGTCCGGACGATGAAGGGATGTTTCGCATCGTGCACCACTTCGAACCGGGCTTCGCCTTCGATCTCCACGCGGCGCTCACGCCCCGTAAAGAGCGCCGGATAGCGAAGCGTCGTTCCAGCGTTGAGCCATACCGAGGTACCGTCCTGCAACGTCAGGCTGACGCGCTGTCCGTGCGGCACGGAGACCGACAGCAGCCGCTCGCCCTGCCGTGAGAAATCGCGTGCGGCGTGAAAATAATAACCGCCGAAGGCGAGCAGTACGACTGCCGCTGCTGCCGCGCTCCACCGGCGCAGGACGGAGCCGAAACGGCGCCTGCGGTCCTTGGCGTAAAGTTCGTTGATGACCGGGGCGCTCAAAGCCACCAGATCGTGCTGCCGCTGCACCTTTGCGAGTTCCGATTCATGTGCAGGATCGGCCTCCAGCCACGTCAGCACGGCCGTTTCCTCCTCAGGCGATGCTTGGCACGCCACATAGCGATATAATGTTTCCTTTTCCATAAGTTGCTATATTGACGCACGACAATGCGGGATTTGCGAAAAAAATCGCAAAATCCCGCAAATAAATATTTTTAATAATTCCGGGGGGGGGCTATCCGGCCGTCAGAGGCCGTTCAGCAAGAGTCCTATCAGCGGGAGATAATCTTTGAGCGCCGCTTTGAGCGCCTCCTTCGCCGCCCGCAGTTCGTAGGTCACCTGCCCTTCGGACAATTCGTAAACGGCGGCTATTTCCCGGTAGGACATCTCTTCGTAACGGTGGGCGATGAAAATCCGCCGCCGCTGTTCAGGCATCCGCCGCAGTTCGCGTTCGATGATGGCAAGCGCCTCGGACATCATCAGATTCTGGGGATCGTTGGCTTCGAGCCGCGCGATACGCTCTCCGACCACGCGCGCACTGGTCTGGTGCATGTTCTGTTGGATTCTGAGATGAATGGCTTGGTCGCGCAGATAGTCCAGACACTTGCGCTTGAGCGCGGTAAGCAGATAGGCGGGCAGGTTCCGGGGCGTCGTCTCCGTACGGCTCTCCCAGATTTTCAAAAAGGTATCGGACACCAAATCCTCGGCCACCATCCTGTCACGGACATACGACACGGCGATCCGGACGAAATACGTCCTGTACTCCGCATAGACCTCCTCCAAACCATGGGGGGGGGAAATTTCGATAGAGCGATTCATGGCAGAATAAACGTCCGGTAAAAGAATAAAGGTAATACTTTTTGCCATTTCCACCAATTTTTTCCCGCCAGAATTTTCTGCGGCGAACGACGGAAATATATAATATTTCCGATCCTGTATATCCGGCGGAATATAGTCCGCCGCCCCCGGAAACCCTCCGCCGCATGAAATCCGGGCACGAAAAAACGCCGTTCCCGAAACCGGGAAACGGCGTCCTTTCCTAAGCGGAACCCGCTATTTCTTGGCGTAGCGCTCTTCGACGACCTTCCAGTCGATGCGGTCCCAGAGGGCTGCGACAGCATCGGCGCGGCGGTTGCGGTAGTCGATATAGTAAGCATGCTCCCAAACGTCGAAGCACATCAGGGGCTTCATGCCGTAGCGCAGCGGATTGCCGGCGTTCTGCTCGCTGACGATCGCCAGCTTGCCCGACTTGTCCTCCGCGAGCCATACCCAGCCCGAACCGAACAACCCTGCGGCGGCTTTCTCCATCTGGACCTTCAGCTGGTCGAACGATCCGAAATTATCGTCGATGGCCTTCAGCAGCGCGCCCGTGGGACGGGTCTGCGCCTTGGGCGAAAGTTCGTCGAAGAAGAATTCGTGGTTCCACATCTGCGCGGCGTTGTTGAAGATCGCGCCGTCGGCCGAAACGACGATATCCTCCAGCGGCTGCTCGGCATAGGGGGTATCGACAATCAGTTCGTTGAGTTTATTCACGTATCCCACGTAATGCTTGTCGTGGTGGAAGCGCAGCGTCTCTTCGGAGACCTGCGGTGCGAGCGCGTCATAAGCGTAAGGCAGGTCCTTCGGAGTGAAGCGCACCTGTTTTGCTGTGTCTGTTGCCATAAGCGGTAAAATTAATAGTGAAACAATGAGGTTTAACATAGTCTTCGTCGTTTTTTATTGTTCTTCGAGAGGTTCGAAGGCCCATTTGCCTTCGCCGCAGACCGGGCATATCCAACCGTCGGGCAGATCGTCGAATGCCGTGCCGGGAGCGATGCCGTTTTCGGGATCACCCAGCGCCGGGTCGTAAATATACTCGCAGACGGTGCAACGATACTTTTTCATAGCGCGAAAGAATTAAAAATTCACACCGGCTTTCACAAATATAATACCGATATCAAAGATCTCAAAATATTTTCGTAATTTTGAGTATACGAACAACAAATTACAACCTAAAACGCTCTTTTGTATGACACTTCCGTATGCAGAACCCTACAAGATCAAAATGACCGAGGCCATCCGCACCTCCACGCGCGCCGAACGCGAGACATGGATCCGCGAAGCCAGCTACAACCTCTTCAAACTGCGCAGCGATCAGGTCACGATCGACCTGCTGACCGATTCGGGAACGGGTTCGATGAGCGACCGCCAGTGGGCGGCCATGATGACCGGCGACGAAAGCTACGCCGGCGCATCGTCCTATTTCCGGCTCAGGGAGACCATTTCCCGGCTCTTCGGCATGCCTTTCTTCCTGCCCACGCATCAGGGGCGCGCCGCTGAGAACGTCATCTTTTCGGCTCTGCTCAAAGAGGGCGACATCGTGCCGGGCAACTCCCATTTCGACACCACGAAGGGACACATCGAGTTCCGCCGCTGCCACGCCGTGGACTGCACCATCGACGACGCGGCCGACACCCAGAAGGAGCTGCCGTTCAAAGGCGAAATGGACATCGCCAAGCTCGAAAAGCTCCTGCGCGAGAACCCGCGCGAGAAAGTTCCGTGCGTGGTGCTGACCATCACCAACAACACGGCGGGCGGACAGCCCGTGTCGATGCGCAACATCCGCGAGACGGCCGAAGTATGCCGCCGTTACGGAGTGCCCCTGCTGCTCGACTCGGCCCGTTTCGCCGAAAACGCCTACTTCATCAAGACCCGCGAAGCCGGTTACGCGGACAAGACGATCAAGGAGATCGTCCGAGAAATCTACACCTATGCCGACATCATGACCATCTCGGCCAAGAAGGACGGCGTGGTGAACATGGGCGGCTTCGTGGCCATGCGCTCCGAGGAGCTTTACAAACGGGCCATGACCTTCAGCATCATGTTCGAGGGCTACGTGACTTACGGCGGCATGTCGGGCCGCGACATGGACGCGCTGGCCGTGGGACTGGACGAGAACACCGAATTCGAGCAGCTCGACGCCCGCATCCGTCAGGTGAAACTGCTGGGCGACCTGCTCGACGAATACGGCGTCCCCTACCAGCGTCCGGCAGGCGGACACGCCATCTTCGTCGATGCGAAAAAGGTGCTGCCCAACCTCCCGAAGGAGCAGTTCATCGCCCAGACGCTCGCCGTGGAGCTTTACCTCGAAGCGGGCATCCGCGGCGTGGAGATCGGCTCGATCCTCGCCGACCGCGACCCCGACACGCACGAGAACCGCTATCCGCGGCTCGAACTGCTGCGTCTGGCCATCCCGCGCCGGGTCTATTCGGACAACCACATCCGCGTGATCGCCGCCGCCTGCCGCAACATCTACGAACGCCGCGCCGAAATCACCACCGGCTACCGCATCACGTTCGAGGCGCCGATCCTGCGGCACTTCACCGTGGAGCTGGACAAAATCTGACGCCCGGAATCCGGCGGTCAGACGGCCGCCGAATCGCCGGCTCTTCCGTAAAGAAGCCCCGGCGCAAAACACGCCTTACACCGCAAACTAACCCGTGACACAGACCCTGGTGCCGGGGGGTTT
>ERZ780094.818-NODE-818-length-11287-cov-4.171296_pt1 | contig 11287 bp, 10 predicted proteins | sample MGYA00511174_ERZ780094 | MGnify/ENA primary metagenome ERZ780094 (study PRJEB29588, sample SAMEA2148063) | human gut metagenome | biome: human gut; feature: human-associated habitat; material: faeces | place: Denmark | collected 2008/2010 ...
AAAAATAGCATTTGTCCGAAGCTTTGGATTCTCTTCTAAAAAACCTAGCAAAAACTGCTTATATAGTAGTTAAGGATACTGTTAATCAAAAGAATATAACGATACCCGAAAACGAAATAATATATGCACAAGCCGACAATATCTATGCGGAAGTTGTCACAGCTCAAGGAATTTTTCTTTATTCAAACAAAATTTCTTCGTTGGTGAAAAAATTGAATGAAGAGTATTTCTACCGCTCAAATCGCTCGTATATCGTCAATTTCAATTACATAATCGGCTACAGTAAAAAGGAAATTGAATTTTCTAACGGTCAAAAAGCGCTTATTTCAAGCTCTAAATTCAAGGACTTTAAAAGCAAATATCTGAATTATCTTAAAAGAAAAAGTATAGGAGAATAGAAATGAATTTAGTACACACATTTGAATTTACAGTAATATCTATACTATATTTATTTACGATTATCCAAACCATGAGTCTTATTTATGGAACCAAAGAGTACAGGAGAAAATATGTGACTGTATTTCTTATGTATTTGATTTCCGGAATTATTTGCTCCTGGTATAGAAATCATGACAAACCTGTTATTTTCCTAACGGCAACAATATGTTATTATGCATTTCTACTAATTTGCATTTTGTCAATATTCAAATCAAAAAAATTATGGTCTGTATATATTTCGGTTATTGTACTGATTTTAGATTCTATTTTCCAATCAATTGGATGCATACTGATTGATTTATTTGTACAAGATTTTGACAGAGCAACGGTTTTAAATTTTTCATCTATGATTTTTAATATTGTTGTATTAATCCTACTCAGATTTCTTCAAAAAAATCATCAAAATCAAATCAGGAACAGCATAAGATTACTGCCAAAACGATTATATATATTGATATTAATTGTCCTGGTTTTTATCGGAGAGCTTTGTGGAAACATGGCTGTTGAATCTAGCGAGTTGTTCTTTGATAATAAAATAAACAGTTTCTTGACAGTGCTGACCATTATGGCTTTTTTGACAATTATTATTTCATTTGTATTCAGCAGTATTTCACGGCAATACTACGAAAGCATATTAGGAATAATGGAAAAACAGATGGCAGGTCAAGTTGAGCATTACCAAAAGATCAATAAGCTTACAGACGATTTGAGAGAATTTCGTCATGATTATAAAAATCATATGATATGTTTGCAGGCAACGCTTGAGAAAAGACAGCTTGATGAAGCACTTGACTATGTAAAAAGTATAACCAAGCAGAAGATAATTGATGCAAATAAGTTTTCAAGCGGAAATCAGATCGCTGATTCGATACTTTCGGAGAAAAGCGAATCAGCCGCAAATATCGGCACTCAGATTCAATTCAGCGGTTTTATTTCCGATGAGATTCCTGCAGTCGATCTATGTACAATGCTTTCCAACGCTTTGGATAATGCTATCGAGGCTTGTGAAAAACTCAGCTTAACCGATTCGGCTGTTATAACGGTGAAATGTGCTGTTGTACAGAATGTTCAGGTGATTAAATTATCAAATCCAAATCCAGACAACAAAAATTCCACAGAAACCTCTAAGCTCGACAAAGATAATCACGGCTTTGGGTTATACAACATTCGCAGGACTGTCGAAAAGCTTGGCGGAGAGATGAGAATACCAAAGCAGTTCCCGGAGTTTGTTCTGGAATTGGAGTTTCCAATCAAATGATAAAAGCCGTTGTATGGTTATGATGACATACAACAGCTTTGTAATAGCTCCTATTCGGTTCATTTTTATTTTTCTTCGTTAATGGTATAACGCAAGCGCATACTCAGCGAGATATTTGTATTGTTTGTTTTTGAAGGCGGCATAGATCTGAGACGTCAGCTTATCCGGACGGCATTTGAGATACTGCAAATTTTCAGCCTGACGATGATATTCTTCTTTATGCTTGTTAGGTACAGCAGGCAGAGCAGGAGCACCATTCTTCGCTTTTAGCACCTCGTTCCAATCTTTGTATGGAGGTGCAAGGCGTTTGACGTTTGAATATCCGTTCTCATTTAGAATATCCCTTAGACGGTCAACCGCCTCGATCCCACCCTCGTCATTATCAACACAGAGAATGACTTCTGACAGGTTTGAATGGTTCTTTAACGCCGTCAAAACAGCATTTTCATAAACTCCGTTCATAGCGATGTAGCTGTGTTTCTGCCAATCATTCGGATACAGCGTAAGAAAGCTCAGCATATCAATGGGAGCTTCAAAGACATAAAGTCGTTCATCCTCTCCGAAATGTGCAAAGCTGTAATGGGTATCAGAGCCGCTGCAAGTGATACGGAAGGTACTGCCAATGCTGTTTGTTGACCGCTTATGTGCCTGTTTAGGCTCGCCATTTTCATTAAGTCCGACAAATACTGCGTTGTGGTGGTTTTTATCCTCGTAGAGGGTGTGCTGTTTTGCAAAGTATGTGATGATATCAGTCGAGATAAACCGCTGTTTTATGAGGTATGCGTAGACCCTGTGCATATCACTATTAGGTTCTGGAAGTATAAAATCTCTTGTTTTTTGCTCTTCTGTATCCGCTTTCGGTGGGCTGTTAGACAGCGGAGATATGCTCCGACCAAGCAGTTCCTGAACCGCAGTCTGAAAGTCCATACCATAAAACTCCTGCATAAACTTTATTGCTCCGCCGCCTGTCTGATTTTTATGGTCGAACCATTTTGACCCACGGATAGTTATACTGTCGTGCTTGCCTGAGCTGTCGTAATATATGAGCTTATGCTCTATGCCGACACGCTCAAGCTTTTCACCACGCACACGCAGGTATTCTGCCAAGTCTACGCTGTTGGCAAGCTGTTTTTGTTCGTCTGTGAATGGAATGTAGGGCATTACATCACCGCCTTAATACTTTACATTTTCCACAAACTGACTCATCAGCTGCGAAAAACTCTGCCTCTCCATCATATCCGAACTGAGAAAAGCACCCGACGCAACGGTCAGCTTGTTTTCACTAAGAACAGCGTAGGTCTCAGTGTATCCAAACTGCGACGCCATTCCATCAGTTTTCTGGACTGACGCATAACGCTGATATTTTCCCTTTGATACAACGCTGCTTGTCATTCTGTAATCGGACACAAAATCGTCCGCTGTGATACCGTTCATCTGAGCAGCAGTCTGCCTGAAGTAATGATCCCCTAAATTTTCAAGGATATATTCCATATCGTAAGAAAGACCGCTTTTACTCAGATCAATACACATCACCTCAACAGAACCACCTCCGTTTGTGCCTTTAAGCGTTATCTTCTGCACACCATTTGAATCATCGATTTCATTATCAAAAGAACAGCCTTTCATAGCTTCCGCTACCAATTCACTTGTATCCACAAAGGATATATCGGAATCGAAAAATTCGGCAATAAAGGTGTCCGTCTTTATCTTTTCATCCTCTAAACTGCTTTCAGCCCCTGAAGAGGCAGCCGAGTCGTGTATGGACTCGGCTGTAGTAGTCGTAGTTTCCGTAACAGCATTCTGGATCGGCGGACTGATCGTTCCGCAAGCTGTCATTGTCAGCATAAACGCTGCTAAAATTGCAGTCAATGCTTTTGCTTTCATATTCATTTTCCCCCCTATCAGATTATGCTCCAGATGTACAGCGGACAGGTCAGAGAAAAGATCAGACAGCCGAAATTGATAGCGATCGGCGTCCATTCAAGCTGACCGTGTTTGCGGTAATCGAGATATGCGAGTGTTATCTTCACAAACAGCAGAACTGCAAGTATAACGTCTATCACGGGAAACACCACATTGTTTACGACTGAAACGACCTGTGCTCTTGCCGTAGTCCAAGTGCTTGTCACCGCCCCCGCAACATCGCCCGAAGCATAAGCGGTTATTGACATCATCTGCACAAAACAAAATGCGCTTACTGCCGCCGCAATGATTTTCTTTTTTGATCTCATTACACATCATCCTCTCTGTTTTCGATAATTTTCCCTACCAGAATTGTGCGGCTGTTACCCTCTGCAGAAGTACAAGTTGACAGCGTTATCAGGTTATCTTCTTCGGAAATGCCGATCTCCTTGTAAATACTCGCGCAGTTTCTGAGCTGTAAATCCCACTCTTCAAAGGTCGGATCAGCAAGATAAAGTCCGCTTGTGTCTGTAGTTCTTGCAACCGCAAAGAAATCTATCAACCGAACATTGTCATCGGTAGTCAGCCAGCCGTAGCTGTGTTCCCTGAAATATTCCTCGTTTTCGTAATTCGGAATATCTGCAAACATCGTTCCATTGCCCATATTGTGACCATAAATAACGCTGTTGAAGTCCGAAAAATCACTTGAACAGCGGTAGTCCATAAACAGCGAGCCTGCATAGAGATAGCTTCCGTCCGCCGCCCTGTGAGCGTAATATTCATTATCTTCCGACTGCATGACCGGGTAATCGATATTTGTACCGGGGATATACAGCCAGGCCACGGAGTCACTATGCTCGTTGGAAAGCTGCCGTACCTGTGCTGTAAGCTCCTTTTTTGTATCTTCGGGAACTCTGTCCGCCGATGGCTTGTCAGAACTATTGTTGACTGCCTCATCAAGCGTTTCTCTCGCTATCGGGGTAGGAGCATAGATCAGAATATCCTGCCAATTGATTTTCTGAGCCACGTCGTTTTTCACCAGAAGATAAATTCCCCCTCCGAGGAGGGCGGCTGCGGTCACAGCCGCAATAGTGCGAATAGCTTTGGTTTTCTTAGTCATAGATCAATCCTCATCAATTTCAATAAATTCGGGGCAAAGAGCTGAATGATCTTCAGGCTCCTTGTCATCATTTTTCTTTCTGCTAATGATCAGCACAAGAAAGATTATGAGCGAAGCGCCCATAAGTGCAAATGCCGCAAAATCACTGTGGTTATCGCCTGTATACGGAGTAGTGGTTTTAGGTGTAAGCTCGTCATACATAACGACTTCGGTCACGCTGCCGTCAGCGTTTACCGTGAACTTGATTTCATTTGCAATCTCGTAACCGTCGGGAGCGATAGTTTCACGAAGCGTGTACTCCTTGCCTGCGATCAGCTTTCCTTCGATGAAGTGAGCCTCGTCCGTGGATACCCATTCCTCAACAACATTTCCGTCCTCGTCAATGATCTGGAGCGTTGCGCCGGGCAGTTCCTCACCTGTGGTGATATCCTGCTTGGAAATCTGTACCTTAGTCGTATCATCCACCATAACGATAAGCGGATAGCCGTTATCTGAAACGGCTGTTGAATCAACGTTTTCTACGGTAACATTGCCGTAAACATCAACGTTGAACTTAATGTCTGTCGCAATAATATAACCGTCGGGTGCGGCAATTTCTTTAAGCACATATTCACCTGCACCAAGCTTTGAAACAATGTGATTTGTGCCGTCGGAAGTCCATTTATCAACTTTCTCACCGTCAGCATTTTCAAGCACCATTTCAGCACCCACAAGTTCGTTTCCGTACACATCACGTTTGGAGATCTCAACAGTAATAGGTTTGTTTTCCGTAGTTATCTCAATAACCTCTCCGTCCTCTGAAATGCTGACAGCATATTCCTTGTCGCTAAGAATATATCCACTCGGACTTTCTATCTCACGAACGATATACTGTCCGAAAGGAACATCTGTAAACTCAAAACAGCCATTCTCATCTGAAGCGGCAGTCATTATTGCAGTATCTCTGCTGAACTTCACGCAGTCGGCAGTAAACAGCCCGAACACAGCATTTTCAAGAGGTTCACTCTTATCATCTACCTTGTGACCCTCTATCCTGCCACGCTTGAGAAGATTTACAAACTGTCCGCAGTCAATATCCACAGTCTGAATGTCCTGTCCCATATATTCGAAGTTTACAAGATACTTTTCGCCGCTGAGAACATAGTGTTCATCGGTTGCAATTTCCTGAACATAATACCTGCCGAAAGGTATCTGTACATCAAATTTTGCGGTCATATTTTCATCAAGTGAAACTTCTGAAATCATTCCGTCCGCAGGAATAACCGTACCGTCAGCGGCAGTAATATCTTCTGCGGTGAATAGCCCGAAACGAACGCTCGTATAGTAGTCCTTGCCGTAGATCCCGAACAGTTCATCACTTTCCATAACCTTAGAAAGCGAGATCCTCACGCTCTGATACTCATTTTCAAAAGCTGTATTCACAGTATCTCTCACCTCAAATTCCTGCCCTGCATATGTCAGCTCAACATCTTTAGGCTTATTGTTCAACACATAACCGTATGGAGCTTTGGTCTCTCTGACCTCATACTTGCCGAGATAAAGCGGCTCGGTTTCGGCATAGCCGTTTTCGTCTGTCGTGATCTCCGAAACAACATCTCCTGCATAAGCTCTTGTTGTACCGTCGAGTGTAACGATATCCTCTACAGCGATCACCTGAAATACTGCGTCGCTGAGATCTCCGTCTGCAAACACGGGAGTGTAAGTTGTTGGATTCACGATCATTTCACCGTTTTCATTGGTGTATGCGGAGGAAGCCGTTGCCACGCTTGTGAAAATATCGCCTGTTTTCCGAACGCTGATTTTTCCTTTCTGAGCGGTGTTTTCTTTGCGGACTTTAATAACCGTCAGGGCATTTTCTTCCTCTGCGTTATCAGCAGAAACTGTGAAAGACACAGGCGTACTGTCCAGAACATAACCCACAGGAGCCTGAACCTCAACAAGCGAATATTCACCGTAGGGAAGAACTTCGGGAGTGATCAGATAGCCCTCGCTGTTTGTGTAGAAAGTGTCGATTGTGGTTGGGGTAGGGTATGCAAAAGTCATTGAGATCTTCTGACCGTTTGAATCATAGATCTCAAAGCCTGCACCCTCGTAAGGAATGGTTTTTCCCGTTTCGGAATCCACTTTTACTACCTTGATATAGCTTTTAAATTCTGCATTGTTGATGAGGTAGCGATAGGTCTGACCGTCAGCCGAAATTTTCACATCAAAATCAGCCATAAACTCAGTACCTTCCCAGCCCTTGGTCTGATGCACGGTGTAAATTCCGTATGGCATATCCTTGGTTTGTGCAAATCCGTTTTCATCGCACGTCAGGTAATCACGTTCTGTTTCAACAGCATTTGCATAAGACCCCGAAGATTTCAGATACACCTCAAATTCAGCTCCCACTTCGGGAGTTTCTATCTGAGTAGAGCCGTCATCGGAATGCTTGATCATTGCGATATTTCCCTTGATAACGTCCTCAGTCACTGTCATAGAAAGTGGGTTATGCTCAATGAAATAATTCTCAGCTTCTGCACCAACTGAGTAAACTGTTTCATCAAGCAGATAGCCCTCGCTTGGCGAAATTTCCTGAACAGTGTAGTTTCCGCAGACATACTCTTTTGTCTTGAAATATCCGTTTTCATCGGTCGTATAGGTATCTACGAGCTCGCCGTCCTTGTACAGTCCGTAAACTGCTCCTGCAAGCGTTCCATTGCCCTGTGCTGATGCTGTTTTGGAATCCTGCTTTTTCACCTCTACAGTAAATTTCTTGAGGATATTTTTGAATGTCTTAGTTGTGGTTGCGTCAGCAGTAAGAGTTGCTGTCTGATCCGCAGGAACTACATATCTTATTGGAACATTTTTCTCGGAAATGGTGTACACGATCTTCTCGTTTCTGCTGTTGTAAACGGGAATATCGGAAAGAATTGCAACACCGTCCGAACCTGTTTTAATTGTGTAGGTCTTACCGTTGCCCGTAATAGTGAACTCCCTATCACCGTTCTGATTATCCTCAGACTGCTTATTTATCTTTATCGAGCCCGTTTTAAGTTGATTGTTGAACTTTACATTCACAGTCAGATCAACATCTCCGCTTGTAAGCGTAACATTCTGAGCCTTAGGAACTTCGTATCTTGTATCTACATTGATCTCGGATACGGTGTAGGTGATCGCTTTGCCCGTAGATGTGTTGTATACCTTTAATCCGTTAAATTCGGCAACGCCGTTTGCATTGGTTTTCTTGGTGTAACTGCTGCCGTCGTTTCCTGTGACCTTGAACTCTCTGCCGCTTACGATTCCATCTTCGGCGGTCTTGTTGACCTTAATTGTGCCTCTCGTAAAATCTTCGGTCACAAATATATTTTCGTCAGCCTTTAATGCGAACACTTCTTCAGAGATACTGTAACCTGTCGGTGCGGAGATCTCCTTAACGTAATACTGCTTTTCGGGTAACTGAATGGAGCCTGTTCCGTCCTTGCCGATAGTGATCTCGCCGACCTTGTTTTTACAAGCCTTATCGGTATATACTCCGTATTTTGCAACCGTGCCGTCCACCTTGCTTGTACCTGAAATTTTAACCGTTTTGTCCGAAGCAAGAACCTTGGTTATTTCAAATTTCACATCATTTTTTGTGATCCTGAACGCCGACATATTCATAGCGGTAGCGGTCTTACCGTCAGTCTTGTTGTTGATAACAACGCCCTCAGAACCGTTTGATTCGATTCTCCAGTGTGTACCTCCTGCGCCTGTGCCGTCCCCGACTGTTTTGGAATTGATAAGACTTTCCGAAACGCCGATAGACTTAAGGTAGCTTACCACATCGTTTCTTGAATCAAATTCGCCCATATATATCCAAGCGTGATCCTCACCACTCGGATTCTGAGCGACCACCACAGAACCTGCTGTAATAACCGAACCATCAGCACACTCCCAATATGGGCGGTCTGTTGTTTTGATGTTTTTCTTTTCGACTTCAACCTTTGAAGTCTTTCCGTCGTAAGTTATGGTGCAGTTATCATTGACTGTAAGCCAATGATCTGTGTCAACAGGCACAGGGTTGTTCCATGAAAATCCCGAAGTGCTGTAGCCAAGCTGTGTAAGCGTATAGTACACCAGACCCGAACAGTCGATACCGAGGTTGTTGATCGTTTGCACCGACAGCGGAGTGTACTGTCCCTGATCATACGCATACCAGTAGCCCTTGTTTCCATAGGTATACGGCGTACCCAGCAAATTCGCCGCTTTTGCGATCACCGTATCTGCCGACGGGAATGCTGCGTTTTCAGTCGATGAACTTGCGGCATTTGCCGTAATAACTCCGCTCATAGATGAGCCGAACATAGAAAAAGCACAGAGTCCTGCCATGAACCCTGCACCGAGCTTCTTTAATATTTTCGATTTTTTGAACATAAAGTGCATTTCTCCTTTTCATTTTTGCAAAGAAAAAGAGCCGGATTTCAGCTCTTTCGTTTGCACATTTTAATATATTTCATCATATCTTTGGTTGCTTATCAAATCCGCCCCTGATACATATGATTCATCAATATCTATTATTTCGCTGAATCCGCAGTCGTTATTCAGCAGAAATCCTTGTCCCTGCGTATCAAGAACAAACCATGTTCCGTTTACCTTAACAACATTTGCTACATGACCATACAGTTTTGACGGCATCCATGTAAGATAGCATTCCAGGTCTGTACCTTTGCACAAATAGTAGGTCTGCCACGAATAATTCACACAAGTTCCCGAACCGTTTTCAGTCATCCAGTTGTATACCGCCTCTGCCTTGCTGTAATCAGAGCCGTTATGAAATAAGCTTCTGCCGATATCCATATATCTTTCTTCCTCAGTAGGCATCGGCGAGGGTGGTTGAGTCTGCGGCACTGTTGTAGTCTCAGGCTTTGTCCTTGCGACAGGCGGATTTGTTACCGTAGGTACTGCCGATGCTGACGGCTTTGCCGTTGTTGATTTGGTGGCATTCTGAGGCTTCTCATTGGACGGCTGGGCGTTCTGCTCCGCTAAGTTATTATCCTGAGAATTGTTGGATGGAGTATTATTCTGCACAGCTTGGTTATTACCCTGTACAGCGTTATTCTGCCCCTGAACCGAATTGCCGCCTGTATTTGAAGTGCTTGATTTCTTAGCCGCAGTTACCTCAGTATCTGTCGGCTTTGAGGAAGATGATACCGTCTGCGAACTCTTTTTAATGGTCGCTGTGGTTTCACTTGTATCCATTTCTTCCTTTGCCGATGTTTCTGCGGAAACTATAGCCGTGGCCGCAGTTTGACTAGCTACTGAAGAGTTTTCGCTTTCTGTGGATTCCGATATATTTCCACAGGCTGATAAAAATACCGCACAGAATATTGATATGACCATTGCTTTTTTCATATTATCACGCTCCTTGACAAGCAATATATCACACTAATACTTTAAAATCCAGACTTTTTATTGAAGTTCTACCTTTGTCACAATTTGCACAGCATAAGCTTTAGCAAACTACATACTTATCTCCGGTGACTCTTCAAATTCTTCAAGCGGTTCGATCACTTCAGGTCTTGTTTCTCTAACAGCAACCAGCCCGATACCGGGCAGATCCACTATGATATGATCAAACTGCTGCTTGTACTTTTCTATCTGTTTATCAGCAAGTGAACAAGAATCCCACTCTCCGTATTCGTTCAGACAGTTGCCAGAAATATAGAAAGTGCCGTGAACAAGAGTATTTCCAACTATCCTGTTAGGCTTTGAACCGTTCAGCAGAAACTCATCATTGCACCAGCAAAGTGCGTCATTTGTCTGCTCAAAATATATAGGTTCAATGCTTCCTCCGACCACCTCCTGCATTGCCTGGATATCGTCCTCGATATCTTTCACATACGGTTCTTTCAGAGGTTCAAACACAAGTATCCTCATTCTTTTGCCTCACTTTCACAATACTCTTTCAGCGGACACTCGCCGCAGTCATCAAACATTGCACAGGTACGCTGTATCTCCTCTTCGGATATCCCACAGTCAAAATGCTGCTTTTTCTGTTCGTCTTGCCATACGATAAGTGAAACACCGCTGCTGTCACGTTCGACCTCTACCGTTACAGCATTTCCGTGCCTGTCATAAAGCCCAGAAAATTCTGTTTTGCCTTTTGCCGTTAAAACCTGTGCCAATATTATCTTCTTCATAAAAACCTCCTAATCAAAAAGCGAAAGCTGTTTGATAGCTTTCGCACGTTCGCTTGTGTCATAATTTGATATGAGCAGCTCTGCATACTGACAGCCGCCGTCATACCGCTGTGCCAAATTGTTCAGCCTACTTATCTCTTCAATGTGAATGTTTGGTTTATGCCATATCTCACGGATCTCAGTGCAATCGTTATACGAAACCAAAAATCTGCCTTTGATGTCAAGCAGAGCGTCACGCAGTCTGATATGGTCTTTTGCAGTAAAACCTACGTCCTTGTAGTAATTTTCAGTCGCAAAATACGGCGGATCACAGTAAAAAAAGCTGACGGGTCTGTCATACTGCCTGATAAGCCTTTCAAAATCCTTGTTCTCAACAACTACTTTCTGTAATCTTCTTGCGGCAAGGTC
>ERZ780094.828-NODE-828-length-11226-cov-2.513025_pt1 | contig 11226 bp, 9 predicted proteins | sample MGYA00511174_ERZ780094 | MGnify/ENA primary metagenome ERZ780094 (study PRJEB29588, sample SAMEA2148063) | human gut metagenome | biome: human gut; feature: human-associated habitat; material: faeces | place: Denmark | collected 2008/2010 ...
ACCAAGCTTGTCGTCAAATTCTGTAACAGGCTTGCAGACCTTGTGAAGTATCTCGTCGCTCTTATTAAGTATTTTTCTGAGTGCCATTTATTTAACTATCCTTTCTTAAAGCCCGATATCGCCGTTTATGTCGGCATAGATACGAACTGTCTGATAATCTTTATTTTTATAGAACTCGCCCAGAACGTGCTTTATCATCTCACGAAAATCCGCAGTATTGCGTGTTTTCAGGATAAGTCTGTATCTGTAGCGATTATTTATCATTTCAAATGTGCAAGGTGCAGGACCTAACGCTCTGAGGGGAAAATTCACCCTATGCTGTGAGATATACTCTTTTATAAGCTGAGTTACCCAGCGTGAAGCGCCTATTACCTTGCTTTCAAGGGGTGCTGAAAAGCCTATGACGCATATATCGCAAAAAGGCGGATATGTCAGCGACTTTCTCAGTGCTATCTCCTCTTTATAAAACTCATCATAATTTTGCTCTGCCGCAAGGTTCAACACATAATGGTCAGGCACAAAGGTCTGAATGTATGCGACCCCTGGTTTATCTCCTCTGCCGCTTCTTCCTGCCACCTGAGTGAGCAGTGAGAATGTTCTCTCATAGCTGCGAAAATCCCCTGTGAACAGTGCCTTGTCAAGGGATATGACACCCACCATTGTGACGTTCGGGAAATTAAGTCCCTTTGCTATCATTTGAGTGCCGAGCATTATATCATACTCGCCTTTCTCAAAAGCCTTGAAATTCTCCTCATAGGAATATCTCGAAGAAGTGGTATCAGCGTCCATTCGCAGAAGCCTTGCCTGCGGAAAAAGCCTTTCAAGCTCGTCCTCCACACGCTGAGTTCCCACACCGCTTGATTTGAGCCGCTGTGAGCCGCACTGTGGACAGTGCTCTATATTATCCATGGTATATCCGCAGTAGTGGCACATATACCGATCATTTTTCTTGTGATAGGTCAGGGGTATATTGCAGTTTGGGCAAGCCACAGGCTGTCGGCAGTCCATGCAAGTGATATACGTTGTATAGCCACGTCTGTTCAGAAGCAGGATAGCCTGCTCTTTTTTCGCAAGCACTTCTGTGAGCTTATCACACATAACACGACTGAGCAAGCTGTCATTGCCCTCTGCCGCTTCCTCCTGCATATCGACTATCTCAACTGCCGGCAGGGGCGACTTTGAATATCTGTTTTTAAGCTCAAACAAGTGATATCTGCCCTTTTGAGCGTAATAAAAGCTCTCCAAAGACGGAGTTGCAGAAGCCATCAACAGCACGCAGTTATTATATCCGCACCGCTGTATGGCAACATCTCGTGCATGGTATCTAGGCGTTGAGTCCGACTTATATGACGGCTCGCCCTCCTCGTCCATGATGATTATTCCCACGTTGGTGACAGGAGCAAATATTGCACTTCTTGTGCCGATAACTATTCTTGCTTCCCCACGCATTACACGTTTGAACTCGTCAGTACGCTGTCCCAATGACAATGACGAGTGCATAACGGCTATCTTATCTCCGAAAAGTGACTTGAATTTGCCGAGCATTTGTGGTGTAAGGGATATTTCAGGCACGAGCATGACCGCTGTTTTACCCATATCCATAACGCTTTTTATAAGCTTTATGAACACAGACGTCTTGCCGCTTCCCGTAACACCGTAAAGCAACGCACCTGCAGGCTTTTCGGCTTTTATAAGCCCCATTATGCCCTCATATGCCGCTGATTGTTCATCATTTAATTTGATATCGTCAGGGTCTTGCCTTTCGCCAAGTTCTCCTATGGCGTCACGCATAACCTCATATTTATACTGCACGATAACTTTCTTGTCAGCAAGCCTTTTTAATATGCTTGAAGTGCAGTTGGTCATATAGCAGACCTCTTTCACAGAGGCACAGCCACCCTCCTCAAGAAGCTTCACCACAAGGGTCTGCTTCGGGGTAAGAGTGGTCTGTATCTCCCCTGACACATACTCGTCAGAAAGACTTACCATGCTGACATTCTCATCACCGACTTTTCTTTTCAAAGCGTCGCTGATCTCAACATAGCCCTTATCCACAAGAGAATCGACAGTTTTCTTCTTTCGTGCGTCATTATGCACGTCAAGAAAGCTGTCTATCTCCCTCTGACTTTTTGCACATCGGAGAAAGTCCACCACATTTTTCTCATCTTCATTTAAAGTATCCTCGTCAATGTAGGTATTGACAAGGCTGTAATGCTGTGAAAAAGTGTAGGAAAAGCCTGTAGGCACAACAGATTTATAAGCGTCATAATAGGTGCAGAAAGTGTTTTCTTTCAGCCACATTATTATCCTCATCATTTCCTCGGTGACAAGGCTTTCCCCGTCCACCACTGAAATAACAGGCTTCAGCTTATCGTTATACTCGGCTTCCGTATACGTTCTCGCAACAAATCCTACGGCTTTGCGGTTTCCTCTGCCAAAAGGCACAAGCACACGCACTCCGCTTTTCACTTTCTGAGCCAACTCCTCCGGCACACTATAACTATACAGTGCGTCGAAGCTGTATGATGCACGGCTTATTGCAACCTTTGCCACGATAAAAACTCCACGCACAGCCGTACACCTCCCCATAAAAAGCCTCGATTATTTTCTGAGGCTTGGATCCTCGATTATTTTGTATTCGCCATTATAAAGCTCGTCAACTGCTGTCTTTACTGGCTTTTCATCAAGCACCAGCTTGTTGTCAAAAGCGTCGCTTGTGATCTCTCTTGCTCTCTTTGCAACTGCAATAACTAGAGAATAATAGCTTTCATTGTTCTTCAAAATCTGGCTTACGGCCGGTCTAAGCATCATAATTAAGCACCTCGTCAATTAATTTCTTTGTATCATCATTTTCTGATCTGAATTTATCCGCCTTGCCGTCTTCGGCTTTCACGGAGTTCATAACTGCAACAAAATCTTCCACAGCGTCCTCTAGTCCGTCGTTCATTATCACATAATCATAACCGCCGGCTTTGCCGATCTCACCGGCAGCCTGACTTACACGGTCAGCGATAACATCGTCAGACTCGGTTCCACGCTTTCTAAGCCGTCTGTCTATCTCCTTAACAGACGGTGGAAGTATAAACATCAGCACAGCTTCAGGAAAGGCTTTCTTCACCTGAAAAGCACCGTTAGTTTCAATTTCAAGTATAACATCTCTGCCCTGCTCAAGATTAGCGAGAACAGGCTTCTTTGGCGTTCCGTAATAATGGCCAACATAGCCTGCGTGTTCAAGAAATTCACCGCTGTCTATCATTTTCTTAAAGCTGTCATCGCTTATAAAATGATAATGAACGCCGTCCTTTTCGCCCTCTCTGGGCTTTCTTGTAGTACAGGATATAGAATAGAACACATCTCTGTTTTTAAAGACCTCTGCAAGTATAGTTCCCTTGCCACAGCCTGAGGGAGCTGATATAACAAACAGCTTTGCATTGTTCTTATACATTGTCATCGTCCTCCTCGTCAACAGCGGCACGTCCGCCTACAGTTTCAGGTGCAACTGCCGACAGCACCACATGGTCGCTGTCCATAATAAGCACCGCTCTTGTTCTTCTGCCGTAGGTGGCGTCTATAAGAGTACCCTTATCCTTAGCTTCCTGAATGATACGCTTTATAGGCGCAGACTCAGGGGAAACTATGGCAATGACCCTTGCGGAGGACACCATATTTCCAAAACCGATATTAATAAGCTGCATATCTCACACCGCCGTTATTCGATATTCTGTATCTGCTCTCTGATCTTTTCGATCTCAGCCTTAAGATCCACCACCATTTTTGTAATAGTGAGATCGTTAGCCTTTGAGCCGATAGTATTCACCTCACGGTTAAGCTCCTGCACAAGGAAGTCAAGCTTTCTTCCCACAGGCTCGTCCGACTTGATAAGCCCTCTGAACTGTGAGATATGGCTTCTGAGCCTTACTGTTTCCTCTTCTTTTGCCACCTTATCGGCGAAAATAGCCACTTCTGTAAGTATCCTCTGCTCGTCTATGTCCTTATCGCCGAGAGTTTCCTTTATCTTTGCATAAAGTCTTTCTCTGTAGCTTTCAGTAACGCTAGGTGACTGATCTTCTATCTTGCCCACAGTTTCCTCGATATAATCAAGTCTGCCGCTGATATCGTCATACATCTTTACGCCCTCAGTTTCACGCATCTGAACAAATCTGTCCAACGCTACCTGAGCCACGTCCTTGACCTCGTTCCAGATTACTTCCTCATCATCTGTTTTCTTAACAACTGTGAACACATCAGGAAGCTTCATGATATGTGACAGTGTGATATCGTCATCAAGGTCAAGCTCGTCAGCCGCACCTCTCAGTGCGTCAAGATAGCCCTTTGCAACAGCCTTGTTAAGCTCTATCTCAGCGTCAGTACCCTCCTGATTATAGATAGAAACAGACGCCTCTACCTTACCACGGGAAATACCGCTTTTAAGAAAGCCTTTCAGCTTTTCATCAAGATAGCCGTAGGCTCTCGGAGTTCTCGAAGTAAATTCATAATATCTGTGGTTCACAGAGCGTATCTCAACGATTATCTCTCTGCCGTTTGCCACGATATGCTCTCTGCCGAAACCGGTCATGCTTTTTATCATAGCATACCCGTCCTTTCATATAATAATATTTATGTTATCCGCTTGGTACTTAACATAGTACATCAAATTATATTATAACATCAAGCTCCGTAAATAGCAATAGTTTTTCACATTTATTTAAAATTATATTTACTTAAAATTTATATATTCTGAAATATATCCAACAGTGACGAGCCGATATAGATATGAGGGTATTTTTCAAAATCCTCTTTAGTGGTAGAGCCAGTTGTTACTCCTGCAAAATCCACCCCTGAATTGAGTGCAGTTTCAGCGTCGATGTAGCTGTCGCCTATATAAAGCACGTCCGATTTATCCGCACCGAAACGCTCTATTATCAGGTCAAGTCCCTGCGGGTCAGGCTTTGCCCTTGTGACGTCCTCTCCGCCAACTATGATATCTACAGGCAAAGAGCCTGCCTGCTCATTGAAAGTATTGACTATCCTATAGCGATATTTCGTAGAAACTATGCCGACTTTTACTCCTGCGTTCTGCAAGGTCTGCAAAATTGCGATAGTATCGTCATAAAAATATGTTTTCTTCACCATTACCTCGTCTGCCTTTTTTACATACGCCTTGCGCATATCATCACGCTGAGGATTGTCAGGCATATCTGTCAGCAGGTCGAAAGCGTCAACAAGCGTCATGCCTATGGTGTTGTAGATAGTCCTGTCGTCCTTTGGCGGATAACCAAACTCTTTCAAAACGTGCTTAAAGCACTCCAGAATACCCTCGGAAGAGTCTGCAAGAGTAAGGTCAAAATCGAAAACAAAATATCTGTATTTGCTCATAATAAACTCCTTTTCAAACAGCAAGGGCAACCCTTTGCGGATTGCCCTGTATTTTATTCAACTGTAACTGATTTTGCAAGATTTCTCGGCTTATCAACGTCATTGCCTCTGAGAACTGATGTATAGTAAGCGATAAGCTGCAAAGGAACCACTGTCAGCATAGGCATGAGCAGATCGTCTATTGTCGGCAGACCGATCTTATAATCAGCCACCTCGTCGTCAACGTTGATATATCCGTGAGTAACAAGGACAACGTATGCTCCTCTTGCCTTGACCTCCTTGACGTTGCTTATGGTCTTGTCAAGAAGCTCTCTTTGTGTTGCAACTGCGATAACAGGCATATTGTTTGTTACCAGTGAGATAGTGCCATGCTTAAGCTCGCCTGCGGCATATGACTCAGAGTGGATATATGATATCTCTTTAAGCTTCAGTGAGCCTTCCATAGAAAGCGCATAGTCAAGACCTCTGCCGATATAAAGAAGATTTTCCTTGTTTACAAGCTGTGAAGCAACATACTGACAATTATCAGGTGTTTTAAGGACAACTTCAAGCATATTAGGAACGTTCTGAAGCTCTGCTGTAAGTCTCATGCACTCCTCTTTTGAGATAGCTCCGTGAGCGTATGCTATAGCAAAGCTCAGCAGATAGAATACAGAAAGCTGAACGATATATGCCTTTGTGGAAGCTACGGATATCTCAGGGCCTGCATGGGTGTAAAGCACCATATCAGACTCTCTTGCGATAGACGAGCCTTTTACGTTTACGATAGAAAGTGTTTCAGCACCCCTCTCCTTAGCCATTCTAAGGGCTGCGAGAGTGTCGGCTGTTTCTCCTGACTGTGAAACAAGAATAACAAGATCTCCCTTTGCAATGATAGGATCTCTGTATCTGAACTCAGAAGCCATATCCACTGTAACAGGTATCCTGCCAATCTTTTCAAGAACATACTTGCCCACAAGACCTGCGTGCATAGCAGTACCGCAGGCAACAACGAAGATGTTGTTATAGCCCTTGAGTCTGTCATATGTAAGACCACACTCTTCAAGGTTTGGCATACCGTCAACTATTCTTGGTGTGATAGTTGTTTTTATAGCTGTTGGCTGTTCGTGAATCTCTTTGAGCATAAAGTGAGCATATCCGCCCTTCTCAGCGGCTTCCATATCAAAGTCAGCAACGAGCATCTCTTTCTCAACTGGCATTCCGTGAACGTCAAAGAACTCCACCTTGCCATCGTCAAGGACAGCTATCTCGTTCTCGTCAAGAAGATAGTAATTCTTCGTATATTTCAGTATTGCAGGCACATCAGAAGCTATAAAAGCTTCGTCCTCGCCAACTGCAACGATAAGAGGAGAATCCTTTCTTACTGCATATATTTTTCTTGGAAAATCCTTGAATATGATACCCAGAGCATATGAACCCTCTATCTCAGCAAGAACCTTCTGTATTGTCGCCATAGGGTCGCCATCATAATAATAATCAAGAAGCTTTGCAACTGTTTCTGTATCTGTCTGAGATTCAAAGACATATCCCTTTTTCAGCAGAAAATCCTTGATAGTTCTGTAGTTTTCAATGATACCATTATGAACGATAGAAATATTCGCATTTCCGTGAGGGTGTGAATTTATATCAGACGGCTCGCCATGTGTAGCCCAGCGTGTGTGACCTATACCGCAAGTACCGTTGAGCCAGCCCTCTCTTTTAAGCTTTTCTTCAAGGTCAGCAAGTCTGCCCTTTGTCTTTTTTGTCTTGATAGCATCGTTCTCAAAAACAGCTATTCCGGCTGAGTCATAACCTCTGTATTCAAGCTTTGACAGTGAGTCAAGCAGCACCTTTGTACAATCCTTTTTTCCCACATAGCCTACTATTCCGCACATGTATAAGCAACTCCTTTCATTCTCATTTGTTAAAAATCATTAAATTTCTTATATTTTTCCAAACCATATTCACATAAATATAATATATCATAGCATATTTTGCATGAAAAAGCAATAGCAAATGCAAAAATTAGCGAAAAGTACTGTTAATCTTACAAAAAATATGTTATAATTAGTTTGGTAAAACTAAAACGCTAAAGCTTATCATAATATAATATTTTTACAGGAGGTCAACTATGTCAAAGGTAACAGAACTTAAAGACAAATTCGTTGAGATCTACACGGAAAACATAAAGCGCCCGGGTTCGGAAAAGCTGCTCAATTATCTGCTTTCAGAAAGCAGCGACTTCTTTGTTGCACCTGCTTCTACAAGATACCACGGAGCATACGAGGGTGGCTTGTGCGAACACAGCATACACGTTTATGAGTGCCTGAAAAGCTATCTGGAGCGTGAGCGTGTAAAGGAAGATTACAACATGGAATACTCCGACGAGAGCATTGCTATCGTTTCACTGCTTCACGACATCTGCAAGGTAAATCTTTACAGAGTAAGCTACCGCAACGCCAAGAACGAACAAGGCGTGTGGGAGAAAGTCCCATACTATGAATTTCACGAAACACTGCCATATGGTCACGGTGAAAAGTCGGTCTACATAGTAAGCAGCTATATGCGACTGACCCGTGAGGAAGCCATGGCTATACGCTGGCACATGGGCTTTTCAGGAGAAGAAAACAAGAACAGTATCGGTCTTGCTCTTGAAATGTATCCTCTTGCACTGGCGACCCACATTGCAGATATGGAATCTACATTTTATATAGAAGGCGGCAAGGCGTGAGGATACTTATAGACGCTGACGGCTGCCCTGTTACGAATATCGCAGTTTCTATAAGCAAAAGTCATGGGCTTGAATGTATCATAGTTTGCGACAGCTCGCATATTTTCAGTTCTGACTATGCACAGGTGATAACTGTCGACAAGGGTGCGGACAGTGCAGACATGAAGCTTGTGAACATCGCTCTAAAGGGCGATATTGCCGTGACGCAGGATTATGGGCTTGCGGCAATGTGTCTTGCAAGAAACGTCCTTGCTCTGGACCAGAACGGCAGGATATATGACAGCTCCAACATTGACGCACTGCTTCTATCAAGACATACTGCAAAGAAGATACGCAGAAGCGGTGGCAGGCTCAAAGGTCCGCCAAAGCGCACCAAACAGCAGGACGAGGATTTCAGGGTGGCTCTTACCAAACTAATCGAAGATAATATTAACTTTATGTAAAATATGCACAAAATATATAGAATTTCATAGAAAATTGTGTTACAATCAAACTATAGTTTTATAGAAAAGAGGTTTTCACAATGAACATAGACAAGATTTTGAAGGAACTCACACTTGAAGAAAAAGCTTCATTGTGCTCAGGCTCTGACTTCTGGCACACTGAGGAAATAAAAAGGCTGGATATACCAAGCATAATGGTGTCTGACGGTCCTCACGGACTTAGGAAAATGCGTGATGATACAGACAATCCTAACGAAGCTATCAAGGCAGTATGCTTCCCATGTGCCTGCGCACTTGCCTGCTCTTTTGACAGAAAGCTGCTTACAACTCTCGGCAAGGCTCTTGGCGAGGAGTGTCAGGCTGAGGACGTTTCCGTTATACTTGGCCCTGGCTGTAACATAAAGCGTTCACCACTTTGCGGCAGAAACTTTGAATACTTCTCAGAAGACCCTTATCTTGCTTCACAGCTTGCCACAGCACACATAAAGGGCGTTCAGAGCAAGGGCGTGGGAACTTCTCTTAAACACTTTGCCATGAACAATCAGGAAACAAGACGTATGAGCTATTCTGCCAACGTTGATGAGAGAACGTTCCATGAGATATATTTAAGTGCCTTTGAAACACCAGTCAAGGAAGCAAAGCCTTGGACAGTGATGTGTTCATACAACCGCATAAACGGCGAATATTCCTCGCAGAACAAGCTTCTGCTCACTGATATACTCAGGAACGAATGGGGCTATGATGGACTTGTAGTTAGCGATTGGGGCGCAGTTGATGACAGACCTCTTGGCGTTGCCGCAGGTCTTGACCTTGAGATGCCTACCAGCAACGGCAAAAATGACGAGCTTATCATAGAAGCCGTAAACAACGGCTCGCTTTCAATGAATGACCTTGACAAGGCTGTTAGAAACGTGCTTACGCTTATTCAGAAAGCCGAGGACGGCTATGCCCCTGCAACAAAGTGGGATAAAGAAAAACAGCATGAACTTGCAGGCAAGATAGAGACCGAATGTGCGGTACTGCTCAAAAATGATGATAAGATACTGCCGCTTGACAAGTCTGCAAAGATAGCTTTCATTGGCGAATTTGCCGACAAGCCACGTTATCAGGGCGGCGGAAGCTCTCACATAAATTCATTTAGGGTAACATCTGCCCTTGAAGCTGTCAAGGGCATGGATAATATCACATACGCACAGGGCTTCGTCACCGACCGTGACGAAACTGTTGACGAGTTTCTTGATGAAGCCGTGGAGCTTGCCAAGAACAGCGATGTTGCCGTTATCTTCGCAGGTCTGCCCGAAAGCTTTGAGTCTGAGGGCTTTGACAGAAAGCATATGAGAATGCCTGATTGTCAGCTCAAGCTTATTGATGAAGTTGCTAAGGTAAATGAAAACGTTGTTATCGTTCTCCACAACGGCTCGGCTGTTGAAATGCCGTTTGCAGATAAGGTGAAGGGCATACTTGAAATGTATCTTGGCGGACAGAACATCGGCACTGCAGAAAAGGCTCTGCTTTTTGGCGAAGCTAACCCTAGCGGAAAGCTTGCGGAAACTTTCCCTGAAAAGCTTTCACATAATCCGTCTTATCTTAATTTCCCGGGAAATATGGACGATGTTGACTATGCCGAGGGAATTTTTGTGGGCTACAGATATTATGATGAAAAGGGCATAAAGCCACTGTTCCCATTTGGTCACGGACTTTCATACACAACCTTTGAATACAGCAATCTTACTGTTTCAGAAAACGAGATAAAAGACGACAAGACCCTGACGGTCATGGTGGACGTAACAAACACAGGCGACAGAGACGGTATGGAGATCGTTCAGCTTTACGTTTCCGACAAGGAAAGCTCAGTGCGCAGACCTGTCCGTGAGCTTAAGGGCTTCGAAAAGCTTTTCCTTAAAGCTGGCGAGACCAAAAAGGCTGTGTTCCACCTTGATAAGCGTTCATTTGCATACTACGAGCCTGATATACACGATTGGTTCGTTGAATATGGTGAGTTTATTATCGAGGCAGGCTCTTCTTCAAGAGATATCAGACTTTCGACTTCTGTTTATGTATCTTCCGATACAAAACTCCCAGTGCATTTCACCTTGAACACCACCTGTGGCGAGATAAATTCTATCCCAGAGGGCAGAGCTATGTTCGAGAACATTTTAAGCAAAATAGACTGCGGTTTTGGCGACACGGCTTCCGACGATCTTGGCGCTTCTGCAAAGGAAATGATGGAAGCAATGATACGAGATATGCCACTGAGAACCCTTGTTACATTTACAAATGTTCCAGACATCACAAGAGCGAAGATGTCAGAAATGGTGGAAAATCTCAACGAAATGCTTGCAGAAAAATAATCAATTATGGACAGCAAGTTAGACAGCAACAAAGACGAAAAATCGAATGTGACAGAAAATGATGCTTCAAAAGCAAAAACAAGCAGAATAAAACTTTTCGTAGGCGTGATCGCAGTTGCGATCGCCATTACTACAGCGATCGCTTCTGCACTTGTTAACAGACCACAGCGTGATGATGTGGTGATACTCACACCGCCTGCTGACAGCTCTCAGGCTGACAAGGTGGACAATTCAGGCAGTGAAAAGGTCATTAGCAAGACTGCAAAGGCACACACCACTAGAAAAGCAACGTCATCAAAAGCCGTCACAAGCAGTATTGCTGAAACCAAAGAGGAATACAGCTTTC